>JACCEA010134418.1_pt1 | contig 22831 bp, 19 predicted proteins | sample 7449851 | NCBI WGS metagenome assembly JACCEA01 (sample SAMN15323453, study PRJNA562643) | freshwater metagenome | isolation source: river surface water | place: USA:Blue River Watershed | collected 2017-08-18 | reverse complement strand
CGTCGATTTTCACATTGTCCAAAACTTCATCGGGCACAAATAAACCTCCGTTGTAGGCAAAAATCTCAAATTCAGCCTCAATGGCATCGCCCGTTTTCTTTCCAAACGCTGGCAAAGTCACTTTCGCGCCCACGTTCAAATCGTTGAAATATACTTTGTAACGTTCGTACAACGAAACAGTCATTCGCATTTTCATCAAATTTTTCCATTCCTGATTGATGCGAAAAATCAAATTCGTGGGCAACAACAAACGGTCTTCCGCAAAGAAAATAAACAGAAAACGATCGAGTAACTTCTGCGTTTTTTTGAAGAGTAATAATTTATCAAATTCGGGATTCAGCTCCACCAAATTGTGGTACAAAGCGCGTTTAAACTCCGAATAATCTTTGTAGAGTTTTTTGGTAATGGCATCTTCTTGAGAAACGGATTCATCTTTCAAACGCTTCGGTAAATTCTGCTGAATACTCGTTAAACTCAAGCACAAATACAACAAATTGAATTGCTCGCGCGAAAGTGTAAACAAGTTAAACTCTTCATAATCAATCGAATTATCGATATAAAAACGCAATTTTTCAAAGTTGGAAGTAATCACGTAAACACATTCCGACTGATTGTTTTTGTAGCCAAAAGCCTGTATTTCGATGCTGTTTAAATCGGTTGTATTTGTTCCTTTCAACTCAATAACTGCAATGGCTTTTCCGTCAAAAACGATGGCGCCATCTACCTTTTTGCTGTTGCTTGTATTTTTAAGCTCGGTTGTTAAATTGAAATTCGGCTCCGGATTAAGTGTGTAGCCAAAAATATGACCAAATAACTCGCGCAGAAATCCTTCTTGAAACTGTTCCTCTTTGGAATTTCGAATATTTTGTTGGCGAACGGAATCGTGAAAATAAGCTGAAAAACGTTGGTAAGCAGCATCCACTTCCGTTGAATTTGCATCGAGCAAGTGTTTTTTGATGACTGTTTTTTGAAATAATGCCATTGTGAAAATTAGGTAGCCTAAAGGTAAAAAATATTTTGGGAAAGGGGGGTTAAGTGTTGGATTTGAAAAATTGAAAATGAAGAATGAAAAATTAAGTCATCCCCCTTATTTCCCCTTCAAAGGAGGAAAATCAAATCTCACTCCGGAAATGATTGATTTTCAAATCTTCAAATTATCTCATTTTCAAATTATTTCGTCTTCATCTCAAAACTTCCGATACTTCAACTGAACAAGCAAGGTACTTAAAAGCACAACAGAAATCGAACTTGTTGGCATTAAAATCGCAGCGACAAAAGGTGTTAAAGTTCCAGAAATTGCAAAACTTAAGCCGATGATATTGTAGAAAATAGAAAAAGCTAAACAGAATTTCAGAACAAACTTTGAATAAGCAACGGCTTTCAAATATTCGGGTAATTTACTCAATTGTTTTGCATCTAAAATCGCATCCGATGAAGGGGTAAATCGGAACATATCTTCTGAAATGGCGATTCCAACTTGTGCAATTCCGATGGCTCCTGTGTCGTTTAATCCATCTCCAATCATCAGTACCTTTTTACCTTGATTGTTTAATTTTTCTATGAAATCAAATTTGTCTTGCGGCTTCTGATGAAAAAATAAATTTTCCGCCTTAAAACCAAATGCAATTAATCGTTTTTTGTCGTTTTCAGTGTCGCCAGAAAGCACGTGAATGGAATAGTTATTTAGTTTTTGAAGTAATGCAGGCAGCTGTTCTCTGAATTTTGCCGTAAACTCAAATTGCTGCAATAAAGAACCATTTTTCGTGAAGTGAACCACCGAATTCGCTCCTTCATTTTGTTGATTGGTGAATTTAGTATTTCCTAGTCGATAGGTTTGATTTTGAAAGGTCGCTTCAATTCCTTCTCCTTTAATTTCTTGAAAATCTGTTAATTGAATCGCTGTCTGAAATCCCATCGACTTGTGCAAAGCTATTGAAAGCGGATGCGTCGAGTTTTTAGTCATTTCAAAAAGTACAGCGCAGTCTTCTTTCTCAATCGAAGGTAAATGTTCACTGATTGCATATTGGTTAGGGTCGGTCAAGGTTCCTGTTTTATCAAAAACGATATCTGTAATATCTCCAAGTGCTTCTACAACAGTTGTGTTTTTCAAGAAAAATCCAGTTTTACCGAAAACACGCATAATATTTCCTAATGTAAAGGGTGCTGACAAGGCCAAGGCACACGGACAAGCCACAATTAAAATAGAAACAACAACTTTGGTAATTAATCCAGCATCGACGAAAAACCAATATCCAGCAGCGAGTGCGGTGATGATAAATTGAATAATCAAGAAATAATTAGCGATTTTATCTTGGTAACGAATGAGTTTGTTTTCTTTTTGTTTGTTAAGTGTTTCGTTCCAAAGTTGCGTTAAATGACTGCGATTGGTGGTGGCTTTAACGCGCAAACGGATTCTGCTTCCAATTAATTTTCCACCTGCGTAAATTTCCATTCCTTTGGTTAATTCAACAGGAGTAGATTCACCAGTTACGAAGCTGTAATCAATCGAACATTTATCACTCAAAAGCAAAGCATCACACGGAATTATTTCTTCATTTCTAACTAAAATTTCATCATTGACTTCCAATTTTTCAATGGCGATAATTTCCTCAAAATCATTCTTCAATCGAATTGTTGCCACCGGAAAATAAGCTGTGTAATCTCGGTCAAAAGAAAGTGAGCGATACGACAAGCTTTGAAACCATTTCCCAATTAAAAGAAAGAAGATAAATCCGGCAAAACTGTCCATATATCCAGGACCTTGTTCAGTAAAAATCGCAAATGAACTTTGGAGGTAAAGTGCCACAATTCCAATCGAAATAGGTACGTCTAAGTTTAAGTATTTGCTTCTTAAAGCTTTGTAGGCCGAGATAAAATAATCATTGGCAGAAAATAGTAAAACAGGTAAGGAAACGATGAAAGTTAAGTAAGCTGTGAAATTTCGGAAGGTAACATTGTCATTTTCGATTCCTAAATATTCGGGAGCACTCCAAAGCATAATACTACCAAAAGCAAAACCAGCGATTCCTATTTTCAAAAGGAACTTCTTGTCAATTGTTTCCTCTTTTTCCTTTTTCTGTTCGAAGTTTGGTGGATAACCAATGTGGTCAAGGAAAACGGCTAATTCAGAGAATTTCAGTTGAGTTGGGTCGAAAACAATAACCGCTTCTTTTTTCGCAAAATGAACTTGAACATTGATAAATCCAGGGTTTATTTTGTGAGCATTTTCTAATAAATAAATACAAGAGGAGCAATGAATACTTGGCAAAGAAAGCGAAATTCGCACCATTTTTTCATTCTCAAATTGAATATAGCGTTTACGAATTTCGGGAATATCTAAAAAGTTGTATTTATCACTTCGGAAGGACGTTGGTTTAAGTCCAGGGTTTTGTTCGTAGGTATAATAATCGCCTAAATTGTTGGCACTTAGAAGGGAATATACATTTTTACAGCCAACACAACAAAATTCGTGATCGTCTTGAAGTATCGGTTTCCCAACGATTGTGTCGCCACAGTGATAACAGTTTTCAGCACTCATATCGTTTTAGAAAAAAGTTGTTGACCAATCACATTTGTAGCGAGATCTTGATCAAAAGCCATACATGCATTGCGAACATAAGGTAAACCTTTTGGGAGAATTTGAACGGATCCATTTTCAACGGTCACTAATTCATCTTCAATCATAGGTTGTAAGCGTTTGATGATTTCTGATTTAATACTTTCAGCTAATTGATTTTCGCTTAGTTGCGTTTCAAAATGACACATCAAATCCAAAATATGTTTGCGAATTACTAATTCTGTTTCAGTCAATAAATGTCCGCGAAAAACGGGTATAATTCCTTGGTTTACTTGTTCTTGGTATGATTCTACCGTTTTGTCATTTTGAGCAAAACCAATCCAGCAATCTGAAATGGAAGACATTCCTAAACCAATCATCCAATTTGTTGATTTAGTGGTGTATCCCATAAAGTTTCGGTGTAATTTTCGAGCGTTAAAAGCTAAAGTGAGTGAATCGTTTGGTAAAGCAAAATGGTCCATTCCTATTGCGATGTAGCCGTTCGCAAGTAATTTTACATAAGCCATTTCATACAAAGCACGTTTGTCGGCATCTTGTGGTAAATCTGCTTCGCTATAACCACGCTGACCAGTACCTTTTATCCAAGGAACGTGTGCGTAACTGTAAAGTGCGATTCGTTCAGGTTTCAGTTGTAACGTTAAATCAATTGTATTTTGGAAAGCTTGGATTGTCTGTTTTGGAAGACCATAAACCAAGTCGTGATTGATAGAAGTGTAACCGATTTTTTGAGCTAATAAATGAACATTACTAACTAATTCAAACGATTGTACACGATGAATTGTTTTTTGAACCTCGAAATCATAATCTTGAATACCAAAACTCACTCTGCGAAAACCAAAAATGTATAGTTCAATGAGATGTTCCTCGGATGTTGAGCCCGGATGCGCTTCAAAACTTAATTCGCAAGTTTCAAGTGAAATCGTTGGTGCATTAAAAATTCCTTTTAGTAATCGGATTAACTCTTTCGTTTGGAAAAAAGTTGGGGTTCCGCCGCCAAAATGCAATTCTTTTATGCTTGGTTCAAATTGAAATGTTGTTTTGTATAATTCCCACTCTTTCAGTAAGGTATCAATGTAAGGTTCTTCAACTTGGTGATTTTTGGTTATACGCTTGTGACAACCACAAAAAGTGCATAAGTTTTCGCAAAAAGGTAAGTGAATGTATAAACTAACTTCCTGGTGCTCAAAAGAGTGAATAAATGTTTTGATAGTTTTCTTCCATTCTGTTTCACTCAGTGGATTATTTTTCCAAAAAGGGACAGTAGGGTAAGAGGTATAACGAGGGCCTGGAATGTTATATTTTTGAAGGAGTTGAGCGTTATTCATTGTGCAAATGTAGATTCACTTTTTTGTTGAAAAAATGACTACAATCAAGTTTTACTTAAACTTTAAAAACGCTACCTTTGTTACAACAACGAAAACCATGCTAGATAAATCACACAAACACGTAACATGTTCGTCATGTGTTGCGCGTTCACAATCACTTTTGGGTGGATTATGCTCAGATGAAATTACTAATTTGGAGGATCATAAATCCTGCAACTACTACAAAAAAAATCAATCATTATTTTTAGAAGGATCTTTTCCGCGAGGTGTTTTTTGCATCAATCAAGGTAAGGTAAAAGTTTTTAAACGTGGAGATGAAGGCAAGGAACAAATCATTCACATTGCTAAAGGTGGTGAAATGGTTGGTTTCCGGGCAATGTTTAGTGGTGACCCATACAATGTTGCTGCTGAAACGCTAGAGGAAAGCAACATTTGTTTCATAGCAAAAGATGATTTCTTAAATATGATGGATACGAATGCCACTTTGAGAAATGGCATCATTAAAGAATTATCTAAGGAGCTTTCAGACCGCGCCTCTTTCATAACGAATATGGCACAAAAATCGGTTCGTGAACGTTTAGCATTTGCATTAATTCTTTTAAAAGGAGTTTATGAGCCTGAGCCTATTAATCTTTCTCGCGAGGATATGGCAAATTTTGTAGGAACGGCAACCGAAACACTGATACGATTATTGAAAGATTTTAAGGAAGAAGGAATTATTGAAGTTCACACTAGAAAATTAACTATTCTTAATTTAGATAGATTAGTTTCAATTGCTGGGAAGTAAATTAATGCACTTAAAAGTTCAATATTAAAATTTTTAAAGGTTCTAATTTTTTCATTAAAATCAATAAGTGTTCCTGAGAAGGCATATTCTTTTTCTATTTTAAAAAGTTCTTTTAATTTTTCTAATTCTCTCATTCTTATCTCAATTCAAAAATACGCGCGCCACTCGAAAGTGATTGTTCGTTTTCTACCCAAGGCATAGCTATATCGTTTTGGGAAATTTGATTTTTATTCGAGTAATGAATGGTATACCTCGTTGAATCAATTGCTAAAATCCTACCTTGTTTTGTTTTCGTTATACTTAATTCTTGACCATCAATTTTCAAATTGGCATTTTTCCTATGAATTGAAATGTATTTGACTTGACCGGGATATCTTTTTAAATACGACGAAACCGTAAATTTGACTTTATCTAATTTTTCAAGGGGTGTGTCATAAAAACAAACGATTTGAGATTTGTTTTTGACTGCAATGAGTAACTGATTATTATTAAAAACACAAATATGTTTTGCTTCTAGATTTTCATAGCGTTGGTAAACTATGAATCCCAAAATTAGGAGAAATGAAATAGCACTTGCTTTCCAAATTTTTGTTCTAGGTAATTGATTTACAACTAGAAATAATACAAAAGTGATGATTATAGTTATCAGAAACGAGAAGTTAAAACCATAAGCAACAGCTCCCGGAAGTTGCTCAATCCAAACTAAAAATTGGAACATTAAGTAAATACTTAGAAATAGCACCAAACCGATGAATGCGTTTACAATCGGAATGAAACTAAAGGCGAAAAGTGCAATTCCAGCTCCTAAAATGACACCTGAAAACAACATTATTCCAAGATTGGCAAGAGCAAAATAATTTGGAAATTGATGAAAGTAATAAAGTGAAAGCGGAACGGTCATAAATTGAGCTGATAAACCAACAGCTGTTCCTTCCCAGAAAAATTTAAGAATTTTGTTTTTCGTTTGCACCCATTTAGAAACCTTTTTGTTGAAGGTAAAAATCCCCAGCATTGCAATGTACGAAAGCTGAAAACCAATATCGAAAAGGTATAGAGGTTGAAAGATTAATAAAACAAATGCAGTAAAAAACAAGGTATTAATTGGGTTGTAACTCCTTCCCATAATTTGAGCAAGGGCAAGCACAGAAAACATAAATACAGCGCGAATCACACTTGGAGAAAAACCTGTCATCAGTGCATAAATCCAAAGAATGAAGATTACAATTATAACTGCTTTTTTTCGACTGATATATCTACTGAAAAGTTTGAAAAAACCGAGAAATATTGGTAAGATAATACCAATGTGCAAACCAGAAACAGCCAATGCGTGCATAGCTCCCGTTGCCGTGAAAGCATTTCTTATTTCAGCATCCAAAAAAGATTTGTCACCAAGGATTAATGCCGTTCCAATTGCTAATTCATCGCCGTCTAGATAAGTGTCGAGTATTTTTGTAAAAGTCACATTGAGTCCACTTATAAAGTCAAAAAAGGAGTTATTTGGTACTTTGTCAAGGAATTGAAAATCATCTTCTTGAAAAAAACACATTTCTTTAACTCCTTTACTTTTCCAAAATAATTGTAAATCAAAGTCACCTGGATTGTTCTTGTTCTCTATTGGAAATAAACTCGTTGCTACTTGTATTACATCGTATTTATTGATTTCTTGGTTCGTTTGAGCATAGAAAACGATTCGTTTGTTGCTCGCTTTTAATAGATTATTTTCCAAACGACAAACTTGTGCAACTCCTTTTGACCACGTTTCTTTTTTCTGAAATTCATCGACACGAAGAATTAAAACTCCTTGTGATTTCTCTTCCTCAAAATGGGTCGAATTATATGTTTCTAAAGCAGAATATCCGATTGCCATAAAAGCAACTGCTACAAAAACTATAAAATAACGCTGAAGGAATTTTCTTAAAACAAAGAAAATCAAGCCTGTGAAAATAGCCAAGCTTGGTAACAAAAAGCTCAATTCTTTACTTGCATAGAAAAAATTGAAAATAATCCCCAACATCAAAAAGCTACTTAAATAAGCAAAAGGATATCTATAAAAGGCGGGGAATTTAATCATTATTCAGCACTATAATTTCCATTTTGATAGCGGACTCTTTCTTCTTTAACAAGTTTTCGAAGCATACTATTTAATTCGTCTTCATCGCTTCTAAAGTATCCTTTAACTTCTTGAATATTAGTAGGTTTTTGAAGAAAATCTAAGAGCTCTTTTTCGTTTAAACTTTTGTTTTTTTGTTTTTTCAAGCACGCGTCGCATTTACCACATTCTTTTGTTTCTTGTCCAAAATAGCCAATTAATAATTGCGCTCTGCATTTTTCTCCTTCACAAAATAGCAACATATATTTTGCCTTGTCGATAGCTGTAATCTTTCTGTCGTGATAAATAACAGGGTCTAGTTTAAAGTCGGCGTCGGCAAGTCGTTCCCTTACAAAAGTTATAAGCGGTAAACTTGTTTTCCAATTAACGTCTAAAATTCCAAATTTTTGAATTTCATCAATTTGTTTTTTAAATTCTTGTTCGCTTATTTTTAGTCGTTTGCAAATTTCTGTTTCGTGAATTGCTTGATAAACATCAAAAATACCAGCGTATGACCGTGTTAAAATCGAAGTAATCGGATAATATTTTTCGTGACTGATTTGGAAATTGTATAAATCTCTATTTTCAACGGTAAATTTTAATTTAGTTGGATTATAAAATCCTTCTGAAAGCAGTAGGTTTCCGTTTGATTCAAGAAGTTTAAGGACATTGTACAGAACAGCATATTCTAAATTAAATTGCTTGCAGACATACTTTAGATCAATAGGATAACTTTCATCTTTTCCGGAGCCAATTGCAATTTTTAAATGATTACAAATCGCTCGATAACAGTGCATAACGGTTTCCTTATCAGGATATTTCTTTTCAATTTGCTCCAATAAATTTTTTCCATCATTCGGCGCATAATAGGCAATAGCAATCGATTCTTTGCCATCACGGCCCCCACGTCCAGCTTCTTGAAAATAAGCTTCAGGCGAGGCAGGAATTTCATAATGAAGCACAAATCGCACATTGGGTTTGTCGATTCCCATTCCAAAAGCGTTTGTTGCGACAATAATTTTAACCTGTTCTTTCAACCAAAAATTCAACATTTGACTGCGTTCCTCAGCGTTCATCCCACCGTGGTAAACTCCACAATTAATTCCATTGGCGATTAGTATTTTCGCTACATCTTTTACGCTTTTTCGCGTTTGACAGTATACAATTCCAACATCGTTCGATTTTTTACAATAATCAATAATGTTTTGAATTTTGTTTTCAGTTCGATAAACTGAATAGGTCAGATTTTTTCGTTCAAAAGATGCTTCGTGAATTTGAGGTTTATGCAGTTTTAATTTTTCGACAATATCCGCTCGAACTTTTTCATTTGCTGTAGCGGTCAAAGCTAGAAATGGGACTTCAGGATGAATCTCTCTTAAGTTTGAAATTTTCGTAAACGCAGGTCGAAAATCGTGACCCCATTCAGAAATACAGTGTGCTTCATCCACCACAATTAGCCCAACTTGCATCCGTTTGAATCGTTCGATAAACAAAGGTGTTTGCAAACGTTCGGGGGATGTGTAGAGAAAATCCAAACCTCCAAAACGTGCGTTATCCAAAGTGATGTCAATATCTATATACGACATTCCGCTTGTAATCGCTTTTGCACGAATTCCTGCTTTTTCTAAGTTGATAACTTGGTCTTGCATTAAAGCAATCAAAGGAGAAATTACGATTGTAAGTCCTTCACGCGCTAAACCTGGAACTTGAAAACAAATTGATTTTCCACCACCAGTTGGCAATAAAGCAAGAACATCGTGTCCATTTATCGCATCATCAACGATTTCTTCTTGCATTGGTCGAAAGGAATCGAAACCCCAATATTTCGTTAATATTTCAATGCTTTTTTTCACGTTAATGCCTTTTTAAACAGAACTGATTTGTTATATAAAGATAGAAAATTAGTTTGATTTTAGAATTCATTCTTTTCTTATCAAAAAATCAACAACAATAAATGAAAAGATAAACCAATTATTTTATTATTTCGAAATCATTGTAAATAAAGCTCTTTGAACGAATATTTTCAAATTTAATTCTTGATGTTTCTTTGTTTTCTATGCATTTTTTGATTTCTTGTGTAATTTCCGATCCGTAACATTCCTGCTTGAAAATTAGTTTTCCCCGTTTGTTAAAGGCAGAAAACGAATAATCACTAATTCCAAAAACGTATCTCCCTTCTTTGAAATCACTATCATATATACAAGTGAGCTCTTTACATTTTAGTACATCTTGAAAGGATTTGAGACTATCAAGATGTGGTTCAGGAATATTTTTCACAATTAGATTCAACGTGTTTATTTTGAAAAGCGTATCCGTATTTTTCAAACGTTGACAAATTGTTACAGGTATTTCTCCAACTTCATAAGCTTGAATGACATATTCTTTTTCCCAATGATATTCTAAACTTGTGTCGATGTATCGTTCAGAAAGAACCGTTTTCTCTGGATTATAAATCTTTAAATACGCTGCATCATCTAAAGTACGGTCTTCTCCTGTTTTTATTCCTTTGTTGACACCTAAGGTTTTCACAGGAATCCAAGATTCAACAACATTTACTTTTTCATTTCCAAATAAAATAAATTGTTCTTGAACAGGAATGTTTTCGATATAAAAGCGAAATTCATTAGCGATTCCAATGTAAACAGTATTACTATCGGTTTGTGAGGTTTCAAATCCAACTTTATTACCACCATAGTTCGGATTTGGAAGGATTACCCATTTTGTAGTTTGCGCAAGCATTTGAAAATGAATAACTAATGAAGTAAAAATGATGAAAAAACTTTTCAATTTAAAGTCATTTTGAATAAATTGCTAAGGTTAAGTTACGATTATTTTTTTGAAAAGTTTGTTTTCCTTTCTTATTTAAAAATGTTTAGCCTTAATTATGTAAAAGATGATTGAAAAAATAAACAGAATTTAAACGAATGGAATTGTAAATTTGAGCTTTAAATTCAAGTAAGAATAAACTTGGATTGGAGTTGATTGTTATTTCTAAAATTTAATAAATGAAAGAAGAAATTACCTTAGGTGCTGGCTGTTTTTGGTGTATCGAAGCCTGTTTTAAAGACATTAAAGGTGTATTGGAAGTTTATCCAGCTTATGCAGGAGGTCACAAAGAAAATCCAACTTACGAAGAAGTTTGTAACGGAACGACAGGACATGCAGAGGTTGCAAGAATTGTTTTTGATTCAACCGAAGTTTCAGTAGAATCACTTTTAGAAATGTATTGGTTTGTGCATGATCCAACACAATTAAATCGTCAAGGAAATGATATTGGAACTCAATATCGCTCCGTTATTTTCTATCATAATGAACAGCAAAAAGCGATAGCAGAATCCTATAAAAATCGTTTAACCGAGGAAAAAGTTTGGGATTTGCCGATAGTAACAGAAATTTTACCAATCAATAATTTTTATCGTGCTGAGAATTATCATCACAATTATTTTGAATTGAATCCGCAAAATATGTATTGTCAATCGGTAGTTCGACCAAAAGTTGAAAAATTCAGAAAAGTTTTCGCTGAAAAATTGGGATAGTATCTTTCTATACTTTTTACTTTAATCTAATTTTATTTAAATTCCTAAAACTGAATAATGTATAAACTAATCTTATTCTTCCTATCAATGGCTAATCTTTCCTTCGCTCAACGAAATTTAAATTGGGAATTTTATAATTCTGAAAAAAAATCATGGGAAGATTTTGGTCAATCGGGAAGTATTCAAGAAAAATTAATTGCAAATGGTACTTTACCAGATCCGTTTTATGGAAAAAATGAAGAAAAGTTTGCTTGGATAGAACAACAAACTTGGGAATTGAAATCTACTATTGAGTTAAGCGCAGAAGAAGTGGCTAGTGAGCACTTAGAATTGTATTTTCCAAATATAGATTTGTATGCAAAAGTTTATGTAAATGATGTTTTGTTATATGAGGCTGGGAATTTCTTTCATCCGCATACTATTAAGCTAAGGTATAAGGTTAAGGTTGGACCAAATTCGGTAAAAGTAGTTTTCACACCTCCTGTTTTATATCACAAGGAGCGATACCAAAAAGAAGCGTTTCATTATCCAGCTCCGAATGATGTAAATGAAATTAAAATCGCACCCTTGACTCGCAAACCACAATATCAATTTGGTTGGGATTGGGCCTTGCGAATGAATACAATTGGATTTAGTAAACCAGCACAAATTCGAATTGGAAAAAAGGCTGAAATTCAGAATTTCGTGGCAAACACACTAAATGTAAAAGGAAATTCAGCAACTATTTTATACAGCTTTCAGATAAAGGATTCTTCAAGAGATTACATCTTAAAGTCTAAGTTGTTTGGAAGTCAAAAATTAAACGAAACGCTGGTAGAAGGTGATGGAAATATTATTCAGTTACCTTTTTTACTTTCAAATGTTCAGCTTTGGTGGCCAATTGGATTTGGAAAACAACATCTATATACTGATAGTTTGACTTTAATTAATAGCAAAAATGAAGTAGTTGACACAAAAGTTGTTCAATTCGGAGTGCGCACATCAAAATTGGTTCAAAATGCCGACAAATGGGGAACATCTTATGAAATCCATGTGAATGGCGTTCCAATTTTCTGTAAAGGAGCAAACTATATTCCTCAAGAAATTTTCCCAGCAAAAGTTGAAAGTCAAGACATTGTGAAAATGATTGATCAAATGGTGGCTGCAAATTTCAATATGGTGCGAGTTTGGGGTGGTGGTTACTATCCGGATGATATTTTCTTTAAAAAATGTGATGAAAAAGGAATTATGGTTTGGCAAGATTTGATGTTTGCCTGTGCCATGTATCCCGGTGATGACGCTTTTTTAAATAGTGTTAAAACTGAATTAAATTATCAAATCCCAAGAATTGCTGCCCATCCAAGTGTTGTTTTATTTAATGGAAATAATGAGGTTGATGTAGCTTGGAAAAATTGGGGCTTTCAAAAGCAGTACAATTTGAAGGCAAAAGATGAAGAAATAATCGAAAAAGCGTATTACGATTTATTTAAAAGTCTAGCCGATGTATCCATTGCAAATTGGTCGAATACTTCTTACATCCACACTTCTCCCCTGAGTAATTGGGGAAATGACGACTTTTATAATCACGGTTCGCAACATTATTGGGGAGTTTGGCACGGTAAAGATCCAATGTCAAATTTTGCAACAAAAATAGGGCGTTTCAATGCTGAATACGGATTTCAAAGTTTTCCTGAATACAATACGCTTGAACAATTTTCAGAAAAAAAAGATTGGAATTTATATTCAGATGTTATGAAACATCACCAAAAAAGTTATGTTGGAAATGGGATGATTGAAAAGCAATCGGATTTGTTATTCGGAAAAGCAAAAGACTTCGAACAGTTCGTTTATTTTTCTCAACTAACACAAGCTTATGCTGTTTCAACGGCTGTTTCAGGACATCGTTTAGATGCACCTCGCTGTATGGGAACCCTTTTTTGGCAATTAAACGATTGTTGGCCAGCTCCGACTTGGTCAAGTATTGATTACTATGGAAATTGGAAAGCATTACACTATGCAATGAAGGATGATTACCGACAATTGGCAGTTTTGAAAAAAGTGAATGAGAAAGGTCAAATAAGTTTGTGGTTAAAGTCAGATTTAAAAGATACTACATCAACAAATGTGAAAATTGAAACTTTTACCCTAGAAGGAAAACTAATTAATTCCAAAATCTTAACCGTAAAACTTGCTTATCAGACGGACAAAGAGATTTACAATCAAACAATTACGAAGGCGAACGATGTGCTTGTAAAGGTCACATTAAACAATAACTATTCGCGTGATTTTCTAATTTCAAAAAAGAAATCTTTCCCAATAAACTCAGTGTTCTTGACGCTTGAAAAAGTGGATATTGTCAATAAAACAGCCGAAATCAAAATAGTAAACAAAACATTTTTAGCTGATTTTTGGTTATATTCAAGTAAACTAGGAGTAAAGTTCGAACGCAATTTTTTGAACTTATTGCCAGGAACACATACAATTAAAATTGACTTTGAAAATGTGCCAAAACTTGCTGATTTCAACTATAAATTCCGTTGATTTTCAGTATTCAAAGACATTGAAAAATTGTTACTTTTGGAAAAAAAATAAAAAATGAAATTCGATATAGCAGTAATTGGTGGTGGAATTGTTGGAGCAGCAACGTTTTACAAACTTCAAAAAAAGAATCCTAATTTAAAAATTGCTCTTTTTGAGAAAGAAGATTTATTGGCTGACCATCAAACTGGACACAATTCAGGTGTAATTCACTCAGGATTATATTACAAACCAGGATCATTAAAGGCTAAAAATTGTATCGAAGGACGTCATGAATTAGTTGCCTTTGCGAAAGAATACGGTATTCCACATGATGTTTGCGGTAAAGTGGTTGTTGCTACTGATAAAAGTGAGCTTGCAAATATGGAGCGAATCTATAATATAGGTTTGGAAAACAAAATTGAAGGAATTCGAAGAATAACAGCTGATGAAGTAAAAGAAATTGAACCTTTTGTTGAATCAATTGGTGGTATTCACGTTCCTTGTACTGGCATAATTGATTTTAGAGCAGCAACTGCTAAAATGGTTGAACTTGGCTTGGCGATTCAACCTGAAAGTAAATTGTTTTTAAAACATGAGGTTTTAGATATCGAAAAAGGTGAATTGAGTTCAACAATAGTTACAAATAAAGGGAAATTTGAGGCTGAGTATTTAGTTTTTTGTGCTGGTTTACAAGCAGATAGATTAGCGAAAAAAGACGGGGTTAAGTTAAAAGAAAAAGTAGTTGGATTCAGAGGTGATTATTATGAGTTAACAGAACAAGCTAAAGACAAAGTTAAAAATTTAATTTACCCAGTTCCAAATCCTGACTTCCCTTTCCTTGGAGTTCATTTTACTCGAATGACAAATGGTGAAATTGAATGTGGTCCAAATGCTGTCTTTACCTTTAAACGTGAAGGATATGGCAAAACTGATTTTTCATTTAAAGACACTTTTGATGCTTTGAGTTATGGTGGAACTTGGAAGTTATTTTTCAATAATATGTCTTTTGGTATTAATGAATACAGAAGAGCTTTTTCAAAAAAACTTTTCTTAGAAACACTTCAACGAATGATACCATCATTAACCATGGAAGATATACATCCAGGTAGAGCAGGGGTAAGGGCACTATTATTATCACAAGATGGAGACACTAGAGATGATTTTCGAATTGAATACCATGGAAAATCCATTCATGTTTTAAATGCACCTTCTCCAGCAGCAACAGCATCTTTGGCAATTGGAAACTATATTGCATTGGAAGCGGAGAAACAATTCGGATTGAAGTAAAATAGTGGATAACTATCAATAAATAATTGTTTGGTCAAAATTAATTAATTTTAATTTTGAGGCTTATTTGATCAGGTTTTGACACGTTTGTATAAAGTCATTTTTCTTCTTATTTCATTTCAAGCTTTTACCCAAAAAGACTTGGTGGAAATTAAGAACTTTGGAACCAATCCAGGGAAAATAAGAATGTTTTTACACGAACCTAAAGTAGCAAAACTAAGTTCTTTAAAAAAACCCGTAGTGTTTGTTCTTCATGGTTGTAGTCAAAGTGCTGAAGGTATTGCTAAACAAACTCAATGGAATGTTTTGGCTGATAAATATGGATTTTATGTTGTTTATCCACAGCAAAATCTAATCAATAATCCTAGTTTATGCTTCAATTGGTTCAGCTCGGAGGATGTACAAAAAAATATGGGAGAATCTTTATCAATCAAAGAAATGTTGAAACACATGATTGATAATTACCCAATAGATGATGCTAGAATTTTTGTTTATGGAGTTTCTGCTGGAGCAGCAATGAGCGTTGTTTTGATGTCAAATTACCCCGAGATTATTGATGGGGGTGCAATATTGGCTGGAGGACCATTTATGCCTGAATTGACGGATTTAAAACGAATGGAATTGATGTTTACACCTAAAGACAATTCAGCTGAAAGTTTGGGTAATCCGATAAAAAAAAATAATTCGAGTTTTACAGGTAACTATCCTAGAGTAGTTATTATTCAAGGGAAAAATGATTTAGTTGTCAATCCTAAAAATGCAGATTTGTTGATTAAACAATGGTCGTTTTTGCATAATGTTGATGCAACATTGACGGATACTATCGCTTCATTTAATGAAAGTCGAGATGTAACTAAGTTTGATTTTAAAAATAGTGATGAGGAAACTAAAATCGTATATTACGAAATAAATCGAATGGGGCATTCAATTCCAATTGATCCAGGCTCCTTACCTAATCAAGGTGGGGAAAAAACGATGTACGCCATAGATAAAGATTTCTTTAGTACCTATTTTATTGCCCGTGATTTTGGTTTAATACCAGAAGATGAAATCGAAATAAAATAAATCTTTCAACTTAAATTATTAAACAAAAAAAAAGAGCTCTTTTCGAACTCTTTTTTGATTTATTAAACTTTTTTTTAATTTTTTGCTGGTGCTGGCGTTGTTTCAACTTTATTAATATTAGCTTTTTTCAAGTTGACTTTTGTCGCTTTCATTTGAGCTTTTTCTGTTTTGAATGTTTGATATTTTTGAAATTGCTCATCTGTTAATGCTTCTTTCATCATAGAGTCACGAGCATCTTCAATATTTTTGTGGGCAGTTTTCTTTTCTTCACTTGTCATGGTCGAATTTCTAACCCCTTCATTTTTTTGAATGATTCCTAAATTGATTATTTTCACTTTTTCAACTTGTTCAGGAGTTAAAGCTAATTCTGTTTTCATTTTTTCTGTTTGAGCTGTTGCTCTTTCTTCTGGAGTTTTGTCAACTTGACCAAAAGCACTTGCGCTGATTAATAAAGACGCAAGTAAAATTTTAATTGATTTCATAGATTTTATTTTTTTAGTTTTATTTGATTACACTTTTCAATAACTATACCAAACCGAAACGAAATTAAGATTTTTTTTTCAAAAATTATAAACGTTTACAAATTCAAAGTTGTTAACTTAGCTTAAAGTTTAATTATGAATAGAGTTATTACTTTTTTTGTTCTTGTCTTAGTTTTCAATTTATCCACATCTTTTGTTCCAGTTAAAAAAAAGGACATTCAAGAAAACTTATGTGGACTTGAGGTTACGGATGCATATACACAAGAAGTTTTGGGTAAAAATATTGGTTTTTATGTCAAGTTTTATAATAGTTCAAGTAAAACAATTGACGCTATTGAGTATAAAGTGATTTTTAAAAATGGCTTTAACGAAATAAAAGGTTCAAAAGTCTTTACCTGGCAAGCAGGGAATTTGGTTGGACCAATGAAACCTAAAAGTTATTTAAGTGATGGATCTACCAATTGGATTGATAATGCAAACAAGTTAGAAGTAAAAATTATTCGAATCCATTTCACAGACGACACTACTTGTGAAGATAATTCTTCAATAAAAACACTTTAAAGTCGTTAACCAATTATGACCGATTTCCGTTCGTTTGCGAAAGCTATCTTACCATCTTTTTTGTTTGAATTTTATCGAGCAAAGAAAAAGCAGAAAAGAAATGAAGCATTGTTGGCACAAAAAGAAAAAGGTCAAGTTTTAACTAAAGAATTTCTCGTTCAAAATCTTCAATCCATTGGAATTCAAAAAGGCGATTCGATTTTAGTGCACTCGAGTTTGAGTAAGATGGGATACTTAGAAAATGGTCCAGAAACCTTAATTGATGCCTTGTTAGAAGTGATTGGGTCAGAAGGAAATCTACTTATGCCAAGTTCACCAAATGCGTTACTTCAATTAGATTATATAAAAAGTAACACCTTGTTTGATGCTCAAAATTCACCTTCAAAATTAGGTGCAATTACGGAAGTTTTTAGGAGAAGAAATGGCGTTATTCGTAGTTTAAACGCCACAGAACCAGTTTGTGCGCTTGGACCTGATGCCCTATATTTTACAGAAGGACATTTTAACGAATTAACTCCCTACACGAACAAATCGCCCTTTTATCGCTTGACGGAGAAAAATGGAAAAGTCCTATATATTGGTGTTACTTTAGCCAATGCAGGAACAAGTTTACATTTGTTAGAAGATGCTGTAGATTTCAAATACCCTGTTTACTTTCCAGAAGTTTTTGATGTTAAAATTAAAGACGCAACAGGAACTATTCACGAAGTAAAAACGAAAGTTCATAATCCAGAATATTCTAAAAAACGAAAGTGTGATGAATTATTACCACTATTTTTGAAAGAACAAGTTTGTTCAAAAGTAAAAATTGGAAATGCAGATTCTTATTTATTCGATTCCAAAAAAATGTTTGATTCAATGCTAAAAAATTACTTAGAAAAGGGAATCACAATGTACACTCCAAATCCATCCAATTGAAAATTGCAATTACCTGGGATTACGAACTTTTTTTCGGTGAACGCAGCGGTTCAGCTGAAAAATGTATGCTTGAACCTGGAAATAGATTACTTGAAATTGCACAAAAAAATGGAGCAAAATTCACTTTTTTTGTAGATGCAGGAATGCTGGTTTTAGGAGAAAAAGAACCTTCTTTCAAAAAAGAATTATCTGAAATACAAAATCAAATTTCAAAATGGGACCTACAAGGTCACGAAACGGGATTGCACATACATCCACATTGGGAAGATGCAATTTGGGAAAATGGATGGAAATTCGATTTAAAACGCTATAAATTAGCAGATTTTGAGGACACGGAAGTTGAACAAATTTTCGATAACTACTTAGTGTCATTGCAGCAATGGAGCAAAGAAAAAATTGTTTCTTATCGTGCAGGAGGTTGGTGTATTCAACCATTTGATAAATTGAAATCCTCTTTTTTGAAACATCAACTGAAAATTGAAAGTTCTATTTTTCAAGGTGGAAAGAACACTACTTTACCCTATAATTATGATTTCACCAATGCACTGCCAAAGGAAAAGTGGTTCTTTGAAAATCACGAATGTGAGGAAGATGAAAACGGAACTTTTTTAGAAATTCCAATAGCTTCAAAATCGTATTCTCCTTTATTTTTCTGGAAATTATTTGTTCTAGGAAGACTATTTCCGAAACATCATAAATCAATCGGTAACGGAAGTCCAGCAAAAGGAGGAGGATCTAAAAAAGATTTTTTAACCAAATTCAATCATTTGTGTGTGAGTGCTGATGGCTATTTTGTAACTGAAATAGAACGTGCAATTCAAGAGGCAGAAAAAAAAGGGTGGAATTCAATTGTTATTATTGGACATCCTAAAGCTTGTACTTTGTTTTCACTCAATTATTTAGATAAATTAATCGCCAAACTTTCAAAAAAACACCAATTTGTATGTCTAAAGGATTTGGCAAAATAAAACTTTTCAGTAGGGAAGAACTTCAAACAGATAAGTGGGAGGAAGTCATCGCTGATTCTGATAATTCAATTTTTTTATCTTATTGGTATTTAGATGCAGTGATGCAAAATTGGAAAGCTTATGTATTAAATGATTACGAGTTAGTTTTCCCGATTTTACCTGCACAAAAAATGGGTTTTAATTACGTTTTGCAGCCTCTTTTTTTAAGAGCTTTTTCTGTTGAAGGTAAAGCCAATGAAAAGAAGTTCGAGTTTCTAACTCAAATTCTTAAAAACTATCATTTTTTCGAATTGAATTGTGCGCAAGAAACAGTTATTCCAATTGGAATAGATAGTAAAGAATCTGTTTATCAATTCTTAGAATTTGAGAAGGAGTATTTACAAACTTTTAAAAAGTATTCTGAAAATACACGTCGAAAATTAAAGGATTTTCAAAAATCAACTGCTGAGTTTATAGAAATTTCGGATGTTAATTTGTTGATAGATCTGTTTCAGAAAGAGAAGGGTAATCAATTTGCACATTTGACAACTGAATCCTACAAACGTTTGATTAACTTGATGACGAACGCCCTAGCAAACAATTGTGGAATCATCAAGGCAATTTTGTTTGAAAATGAATTGGTTGCAATTGGATTTTTTATAAAAAAGAGAAAACAACTACTTTATTTAAAAGGAATCGTGACTTCATCAGGAAAGAAAATCGGTGCGATGCAAGCACTTTTTGATAAAGTAATTCAAGAAAATCACGAATCTTGTATTGGGTTAGATTTTGGAGGTTCTTCCGATGCAGGATTGGCTAGTTTCAACAAAAAATTCGGTGCTTATGACCGAAATTACCTAATTTTGAAACAGAATAAATTGCCTTGGCCTCTAAATAATGTGGTTAAAAGAAAACTTGGAATATGAGAAAAATTGTGTTAACTGGTGCTTCTGGAGGTTTAGGTATAGTTATTGCTGAAAATTTATTGAATGAAGGCTATTTTGTACATCTGATAGGAAATAAGAACACTTCCAAATTGCAAGTGCTTCATTCTTTATTCCCTTCAACGTCTAAAGTTTATTCAGTTGATTTTGCAAAGACGAGTGATTTTAATGAATTAGTAAATGGAATTGGTCAAATTGATGGTCTAATCAATTGTTTAGGTGTTTCAAGTGCTGGAATGAGTTGGAAAATTACTTCCGAAGAATGGAATCGAGTTATGCATTTGAATTTAACAGTTCCTTTTCAGTTAACACAAGCCTTTATTCCACAGCTACGAGCGAATAAATTTGGGAGAATTATTTTCTTTTCATCCATCGTTGCACAAAAAGGTTTTATTGGCACTTCAGCATATTCAGCTAGTAAAAGTGCGTTAATTGGTTTAACTCGAACGCTTTCTGTTGAATTAATTAATAGTGGAATAACTGTTAATTGTATCGCTCCTGGCTATATGGACAAGGGAATGATAGAAGAAGTAACAAATGAATATTTGAAAGAAATAATTGGATTAATCCCTTCGAAAAAGCTAGGAGATTCAACAAATATAGCCCATACTGTTTCCTATTTATTGAATGAGAAATCTAGCTATGTGACTGGTCAAGTAATAAGTGTAAATGGTGGAATGAATTAATAATTTATTGTCAAGATAGTTATTTACAACCTCGAAAGTAAAGTTATTACTTATTATTAATTAAAATAACCAGCATCGATTGCTTTAATTAATTTTGTATTTAATAAAAAAAGATAAAAATGAGTTCAATTGAAAAAGTGCATTGCCTAATTATTGGTTCAGGTCCAGCTGGATATACTGCAGCAATTTATGCTGCTAGAGCAGATATGAAACCTGTTATGTATCAGGGGTTACAACCTGGGGGACAATTAACAACAACTAATGAAGTTGAAAACTTCCCCGGTTATCCAAATGGAATTAGTGGACCAGAAATGATGGTTGAATTAGAAGCTCAAGCGAAAAGATTCGATACAGATATTCGTTTTGGATTTATTGAAAAAGTAGATTTTTCAGGTGAAATTCATAAATGTTGGGCAGATGATGGAAAAGAAATTCATGCAGATACTGTTATAATCTCAACGGGTGCCTCTGCAAAATACCTTGGTTTAGAGAGTGAGCAAAAATATTTGAAGTTAGGTGGAGGTGTTTCTGCATGTGCAGTTTGTGATGGTTTTTTTTACCGTAATCAAGAAGTTGTTATTGTTGGCGCAGGTGATTCAGCCTGTGAAGAGGCTCATTATTTATCAAAACTATGTACGAAAGTTACCATGTTAGTTCGTAAAGATTTCAGAGCATCTAAGATAATGGCTGATCGAGTTAAAAAGACAGAGAACATTGAAATTCTATATAATACAGAAACTTTAGAAGTTATTGGTGATGGTCAATTAGTAACTGGAGTTCGCGTTTTCAATAATGTAACACTTGAAGAAAAAGAGATTCCTGCTACAGGCTTCTTTGTTGCGATAGGACACAAACCAAACACCGATATCTTTAAAGATTACATAGATTTAGATGATACCGGTTACATTAAATATGCCCAACCAGGGACTAGTAAAACAAATATTGCTGGTGTTTTTGTAGCTGGTGATGCCGCAGATAAAACCTATCGTCAAGCAATTACTGCTGCTGGTACAGGTTGTATGGCAGCTTTGGATGCAGAACGTTATTTAGCATCTAAAGATTAAATTTTAAATCTTATTATAACAAGGCGATTACGTTAGTGGTCGCCTTTTTTATTAGCTGAATTCAAGCGACAAATGCAACTTTTGGGTTAAACAATAATTTTTCCATTACAAATATAGGGGTTTCATATCCAAACCTTTTTCTTGGTCTGTTATTAATTTTAGTTTCAATTTCTTTAATTTGCTGTTCGGTGTAATTATTAAAATCACTTTTTTTAGGTAAATATTGTCTTACCAATCCGTTCAAATTTTCATTAGAACCACGTTCCCAAGGACTATAAGGATTAGCAAAATAGAAGTCACAGTATTCATCTGTTATGAATTGATGAGCAGCAAATTCTTTTCCATTATCTCCTGTTATTGATCTTAAATATGGTCTAATTTCTTCTAACATTTCAGCTAATTTTTTAATTACTATTTCAGCATCTTTAGATTCTACTTTTCTCATCCAAAGCATACCGCTTGCTCGTTCATTTAGTGTTATTATTGCTCCTTTATGGTCTTTCCCTATGATGGTGTCAAGCTCAAAATGACCGAAAACTTTCCTTTCTTCTGCTTCTTTTGGTCGTTTTTCTATCCCAACTCTACCTACAATTTTACCCCTTGAATCTTTGCTAGAACCACGCTTTCGATAACGCCTACCTTTTCGCCGAAGATGTTCATAAAGCGTTCCCTTTGCTCTTTTGTCTTTCCAAATCATTTGATAAATAGACTCATGAGAAAGTGTTTGTTGATTTTTCTTTTTCATAAAACCATTTACCTGTTCTGGACTGTAATCTTGTTCCAATAACGTGACAATTTGTTGCTTTAACTCAGGTGTTGTTTTCATGTATTTGGGCTTCGAAAACAAACGTTTTTCATACTTTGATTGCGCCAATTTTGCTTTATAAACCCCATTGCGTTCATCACTATTGCGCTTAAGTTCCCGATAAATAACAGTCTTATCAACTGATAGCAATTTTGCTATTTCACTTTTAGATTTTTTGTCCTGCAATAATACTTCAATTGTGTATCTTTGCTCGTAAGAAAGGTGTGACATTACAACTTTATTTTTGGCGATTTAACGG
>JACCEA010693260.1_pt1 | contig 22838 bp, 12 predicted proteins | sample 7449851 | NCBI WGS metagenome assembly JACCEA01 (sample SAMN15323453, study PRJNA562643) | freshwater metagenome | isolation source: river surface water | place: USA:Blue River Watershed | collected 2017-08-18 | reverse complement strand
CGATGCCAAGAGCAGTTTCTTCGTAAAAGGCGTTGGCCTCCTCTGGGGTGCTGCCATGTAACTGCACGCCGGATACAGGCTTCAGCTCCTTGTGAAAACGCATCAGATTGAGGTTGTAAGCCGGCCGTCCATCATCACCTTCACCCCATGCACGCAGGTGGCGGATAAATGCATCACGCTCAGCGGCAGGCATAAAGGAAATGCCCTGTTCAATGCGTTGCACATAGCCGTCGATCTCGGCAACAGTGAGTTTGCTACCCGGCGCCTGCCAGTGAGCAAAGGCCAGGTAAAGGGCGACAAACAAGCTGGCGAGAATCAGTTCGAAACGGTATTTCTGCATAGTGACTCCAAGGAGCTGATTTGCCGGGTCGCGAACTGCATGGCTCACTGGCAACCAACAAGCTGCCCCGCTCAGACAATCCGCATCAATGAAGTGAAGACCGCCCGGCACCTTGCCAGGCGGGCATGTATCGCAGCCGCGCGGCAGTAGCAAAGGATCACGACGCTCAGGGAGCAAAGCGCCAGACAATCAACAGTGACGATTGTGGCGTGCCGCGCAAGGGATAACTTTTGATTTGAGCCCAACATGCACGCAAAAGGAAAAGTCGCGCACGCGTCATGAGCAGCGCCCGCAAGGGCGCTTGGCAGGACACCCGCTACTCAGGATTTGAAACGCGCCACCTGCTGCTGCAATGCACTGGCCAGACGAGCAAGGTCACGACTGGCAATGGAGCTCTGCTCCGCGCCGTTGACGACTTCGCTGATGCTGTCATTAAGGCTGATGACGTTCTGGCTGATTTCGTTGGCCACGGCGGTCTGCTCCTCAGTAGCGGTAGAAATCTGTGCATTGCCATCGGCGATGCCTTCGATGGCACCCGCGATATGCGCCAGCACCTCGCCCGACTCGCGGGCATGGCTGACACTCTTGCCCGCCTGATCGCTCGACACCTGCATGGCGGCAACCGCTTGCCTGGCTCCGCTCTGCAAGGCATCAATCATGTTGCGAATCGATTCGGTCGCCTTCTGCGTATTACTGGCAAGGCTGCGCACTTCATCGGCAACCACCGCAAATCCGCGCCCAGCTTCACCGGCTCGCGCGGCCTCGATGGCCGCGTTAAGCGCCAGCAGGTTGGTCTGCTCGGCAATACTCTGGATGGTTGAAGGTACGCTACCGATTTCATCACTCTGCTTGTGCAACCGGTCAATCACCAGCCCGGCCTCGTTCACTGACTGCGACAGCCCTTCAATCGCCGCCAGATTAGCCGCCACCAAGCCGGAGCCCTGGCGCGCCTCATGGCTCGCCGCGCTGGCCGTCTGCGCGGTATCCATTGCATTGCGCGCCACTTCCTGAACCGCAGCACTCATCTGATGAATCGCAGTGGCCACCATTGAGGTCTGCTGCCCCTGACCTGCGGCAGTTTGGCTGACCTCTGAACTGATCGCGCTCATTTCTTCCGAGGCCGCCGATAGCTGAATCGCGGCATCGGCAAGATGGCGAATCACGCCCTGTAAATGTTCGAGCATGGCGTTAAATGCCTGCCCGGTGACTGACAACTCGTCAGTGCCCTGAACCGGCACACGCAGCGTCAGATCGGAGTTGCGCTGAACTTCGCTGATCACCGAACTCATTGCATGCAGGGGATTGATAATGGACTGCCCGATCAGCCAGCCGAACACCAGTACCAGCAAAACGGCTACTGCAGCGATACTGATAAAGCTGGTTTTCATGGCTGCGTATTCGGCCGTTGAGTGCCCATCGAGAACGGCACCTTCATCCAACTGCAGCTTTATCAGCACGGCCAATTCATCGCCCAGTGGGTCCATTACCCCATACAGGCGCTGATTAAACGACTGCGCTAGCCGCCCGCAATTGGCCACCACTTGGCTCACCGAGGAGTTCGCTGGTGAGCTGATCAGCCCGCTGCATCATCGGCGTTATCCGCATGACCAGACGTTTTTCATCTTCAGTGAGTTTCGTTGCGCTGTAGGCTTGCCAGTTATCGTCAATCTGCTCTTGCGCGCGACTAAAACTCTGCCTGATACCTGACTCATCGAGCATGCCGGCGCGGTACTTGTGGGCGGCATCGACGATGCTCACGGCATACGCATCGGATACCCGCTTGAGCTGTGCTATCGGGCTCATGCGGTCGTTATAAAGCTCCTTGAAGTTGCTATTGAGCTGGCCGGCATTCGATATGCCGAGCACAATCATCAGGATCAAGGCCAGCATCGGCGCTGCGATCAGCAACATCAAACGTGCGCGTACACTCATCTGGTTGAGCATTGGAGTACACCTTTTTAATTATTATTGGTTCGCGTGCAACGCTGAACGTGTCACCACAGCCGAGCAAACTGCTCAGAGGTCGACAATCGTTCAACGGACAGAAAGCATCGCTCCACAGATCTATCGACCAGATCCGGAAAAAGTGCAGGACGCTTTCGTGAGAGCGTAGCAGAGCTTGCCAGACTGCAAGGTCTGCTTGGTCAGAGGCTTGGCGGAAGGGTGTGCGGGGCTGCCAGGGCAGCCCCGCGGGCAATCAATGGGCGCCGGCAGGGCGCAGGGAATAGGTTTGCAGCTGCAGTGCAAACTCGCGCAGTGACTGGATGCCGCTGGCCTCGGCTTCATGCACCCAGTCGCTGATGGCAGCGAGCATTTCATGGCCATTGGCGCTGGTCTTGAGCCAGATCTGCTGCAGTGCCAGACGCTTTTCGTAAATCACCTTGAGCGCCTGACTCTGCGCCAGCATGGCCGCAATACGAGCTTCGTGCTGCTCACTGAGCAGACTGGTTTCACGCGACAGCAAACGCTTGGCACGACGGAACAGATGACGGACAGAAACATCGGCTTTGGCCAGTTCCTGCTTGACCAGCGGCGCGATTACCAGCTTGCGGTACTGAGCCATGATCTGGAAACGGTTGTTGAGAATGGCGATGGCTGTGTCCATATCCAGCTGCTGCTTGCCTGCCACCCGATGGGCAATTGGCGCCACGCGCTGCACCTTGGCCAGACGCAGAAAGCTGAACAGCTGGATCCAGGCCCAGCCCATGTCGAACTCCCACGGTTTAACCGACAGCTTTGCCGAGTTGGGATAAGTGTGATGGTTGTTATGCAGCTCTTCACCGCCAATCAGGATGCCCCAGGGCAACAGGTTGGTCGCCGCATCACGACATTCGAAGTTACGGTAACCCACCGCGTGACCCAGACCGTTCACAACACCTGCGGCCCACACCGGAATCCACATCATCTGTACCGCCCAGACCGTCATGCCAAGCACGCCAAACAGGGCCAGATCAATGATCGCCATGAGCGCAATACCACCGATCGGGAAACGTGAATAGACGTTGCGCTCAATCCAGTCGTCAGGACAGTTCTTGCCATAGATGCGCAGGGTTTCCGGGTTCTCGGCTTCGGCCCGGTAGAGTTCCGCGCCGGTCAGCAGCACCGTACGCAAGCCTTTGATCACCGGACTGTGCGGATCATCAACGGTTTCGCACTTGGCGTGGTGCTTGCGGTGAATCGCCGTCCATTCACGGGTATTCTGCGCCGTGGTCAGCCACAGCCAGAAGCGGAAGAAGTGTTGCAGGGCCGGATGCAGTTCCAGCGCCCGGTGGGCGGAAAAGCGATGCAGGTAAATCGTCACACTGACAATAGTGATGTGCGTCAGCACCAGCGTCACCGCCACCAGTTGCCAGGCTGAAAGATTCAGAAAACCGTCGTACCACATAACAGGAACCACCTCGAACGGACAAACAAGTGAACAGTTGTGCACATTGTCTCGCAGACGGCTGAAAATTGCATCCTTGCCGATAGCGCTGCCCCCCCAGTGTTGGTTATTGCACAGCAATATGTCCTTGAGAGTGACCGACAAACACCTATGCTTAAGCACCAACCCAAACTATAAGAGCCGCAATGAGCGAGCAAACCCAACGCAACTTTCCGCTGGCTACCTTTCTTGGCTTGAGTGCTTTGATAGCCGCCATGCTGACCGGGCTGTTCATGCTGCGTCTGGACGAGGTGGAAGCCGATCTGGACCGGCGAATTGCCGAGCGACAAGCCTTGTCGCATAGGACTGTCGAGAACGAGCTGGCACGGCAGGCCGAGATCAATCGCCAACTGGCGGACCTGTTCTCCCGCGCAGAGCGTGTGCAGCAACTGACGGCACAGGCAATGCAGCAACGCGAACAAGGCAGTGCCGAGCTCGCAGACACCACCGCCCAACTGGAAAGCGTGCTCCTCCCGGCCTGGAAGAGTCTGAAAATTGCTTCACTGGATCAGTTGCGGCTGTACTTGGCCCCCGATGCCAGCCCGCTGGTAAAGCTCGAATCGCCCCAGCTGGCCGCTACCCCGGGCGAAACGGATCAGCGCTGGTTACAGCGGGCGATCACTGAAGGCAAAACACTCAATACCCTGATCAGTGGCAGCAAGGGCCTGACCCTCTCCACCGTGGCGCCCATTCGCGCCAGCTCCCTGGCCAACAGCCCGGTGGTCGGCCTGCTGGAGCTGTCCAGTCGCACACTGCCCAACCTCGAGCAACTGGCGAAGAACCTGAACGTTGATATCAGCGTGCTGCAAGAGCAACCCAATCCCTTCCGCCGGCCGATCAGCCCCTGGCGCGAAGTGAGTCATGCCGGCAAGAACACGCTGGACTTGCAGATGGCCAACCTGAGCGCCAGCATCGACCAGGCACAGCCTTTGCGCATCGACAACCTGCGCCAGCACCTGCAGCTCAGCTTTATCCCGCTGCACGGCATTGCCGGGCAGCCGCGCATTGTGGTGGCCATCAGTGAAGACTTGCGCCCGCTAATGGCTGCGCACCGGCAAGCCATATTGAACGTCAAGCTGCGCTGGGGATTCGCCTGGGCGGTTCTGCAAGCCATCTTGATCTTCATCATGTATGCCCCCGGCAAAAGGGACGCCAAGACTGGCCACCTGGCCAAAGCCCAGAGAGCGGAAACCGAAGCCTCGCGGCGGATGCTCGAACTGATCAGTCTGAGTCAGGCCGGATTCATCACGGCGACCAATCATAGCGAGGTGTTTGATCAGCTACTGATGCGCATTCTGCAGTTCACCGACAGCGCCTTCGGCTTCTTCGGCGAGACCCTCTACAAAGCCGATGGCACTCCTTATCTGAAGACATTTGCCATCAGCAACATCAGCTGGGACACGACAAGCGCTCAGTTTTACGCCGACCACGCGCCCAAGGGCATGGAATTTCATAACCTTGAGACACTCTTCGGCCAGGTGTTGAAAACCAGCCAGCCCTTGCTCAGCAACGCGCCGGCCAAGCACCCGCAGCGCGGCGGCACGCCGCCAGGTCATCCGCCGCTGAATGCCTTTCTGGGTTTGCCGGTATTTCATGGCAAGCAGCAGATTGGCATGCTCGGCATTGCCAACCGGCCAGGTGGCTATCACGAAAAGCTGATCGGCCAATTGCAACCGCTGCTGGCTTGCCTGGCACAACTGATCGAAGCCGTGCGTCGCGAACGGATACTCCATCAGGAGCAAGCCCTGCAGCAAAAGCAGCAGCGGGCCATGGCCGTGCTCAACGAAATAGCCGCGCGTCCAACGCTGGCCATTGATGCCCAGCTCAGACGTGCCCTGCAACTGGCCGCCGAGTTCTTCGGCTTGCAGCACGCGCTGATTGGTCAGACCAGCGATGACACCTACACCCTGATCTATCAGTTTGCTTCGCACCACAAGGTGCCTGAAAACCTGCAATTGCCATTGGCTGAAACCTACTGCCAGATCACCCTCGAACAAGGCAGCGATGTCACCGCCATTTCCCACATGAGCCAGTCAGCGCACGCCAGCCATCCGTGCTTCCAGAAGATGAAGTTCGAGTGTTACATCGGCATACCGCTGCTGGTCGGAGGACAGCTGTGGGGGGTGCTGAGCCTGAGCGGTCTGACCCCGCGCGAACCTGACTTCGACAGTGCGGACGTCGAGTTCATGCGCCTGATCGGGCGCTGGGCCGGTGCCGCGCTGGAAGGTGAACTGCAGGAGCGTAAACGACTGGAATTACTGCAACGCCTGCAACGCATTACCGAGCAGGTACCCGGCATCATCTATCAACTGGACATTGACGAGCATGGCAGGCGCAGCATGCCATTCGTCAGCGACGGCCTGTACAGCCTGTGCAATCTGCATCCGGAAGAACTGCAGGATGATGCCACGGCCTTCTTCAACGCCTGCCATCCGAATGATCTGTCCCGGATCGAAGCAGACCTACAGCAATCCCGGTAAACCCTGACCCCCTGGTTCAGCGAGTTCCGCCTGCAGAATATGCCGCAACACGCGCTCTGGCTGGGGGGACAGGCCAGTCCGGTGAAGATGCGCGACGGGCGCATTCGCTGGACCGGATTGTTGCTGGATATCAGCGACCTGAAACAGGCCCAGGAAACCCTGCAAGTCGAACGTCAACGGCTGGATCGCATTCTCGAAAGTACCGCCGCCGGCACCTGGGAGTGGAATATCCAAAGCGGCGAGGTGCGCTTCAACTATCGCTGGGCGGAAATGATTGGCTATCGCCTGGAAGAACTGTCGCCCACCATGCAGACCTGGAAGGACAAGACCCACCCGGATGATTTCAGGCATGCCTCGCAACTGCTTGAACAACACTTTCGTGGCGACATTGCCTATTACGACTGCGAATTCCGCCTGCGCCACAAAAACGGCCACTGGGTGTGGATCCACACCCGCGGCAGCCTGCTGAGCCGCAGCGACGACGGCGCCCCGTTGATGATGTACGGCACCCATACCGACATCAGTGCCCGGGTCGAACAACAGCAGGAAAACCGCAAGATCCAGGCCTTCCTGCAAACAGTGCTGGAGAGCAGCACCGGTGTGTCCATGATTGCCACCGACCTCAACGGCCTGATCACCCTGTTCAACCCCGGCGCCGAGAGCCTGCTGGGCTTCTCTGCCGAGGAAATGGTGGGCAAGCAGACCCCCTGCGATTCTTCATCTGGAGCGTGAAATGTTGCGCCGCAGCGTCGAACTGAGCGCTGAAGCCGGTCATCCGGTCGCCGGCTTTGACGTGTTCACCTACCGCGCGCGCCAGGGACGCACCGAGACCCGCCAGTGGACCTATCTGCAAAAGAATGGCGGCTTCCGCCAGGTGATGTTGACCATCTCCCCGCTGATTGGCAGCGAAGGTGAACTGAGCGGCTTCTTTGGCGTAGCCACCGACATCAGCGAACTGGTCAAAACGTCGCTGGCGCTCAAGGACAGTGAAAAGCGCTACCGCGGCATGCTCAGCAATCTGCCCGGCGCCATCTACCGCTGCCTGGATAACCGGGACTGGACCCTGCTGCACGTAAGCGACGAAATCGAGCGCATCACCGGCTACCCGGCCAGTGACTTTATCGACAATCACGTGCGCAGCTTTGCCAGCATCGTGCTGCCCGAAGATGTCCATATCCCGCGCCAGGCCACCGCGCTGTTGAACGAGAAAAAAGCCTTCGAGCTCAATTACCGAATCGTGCATGCCAGCGGCGAACACGTGTGGATCTCGGATCGCGGCCGCGGTGAATACGACGAAATGGGCAACCTGTTGTGGGCCGACGGGTTCATTTCCGACATCAGTGAACAACGCCGGGCGCAACAGATGATCATCGAGCGTGAGGCCTACCTGCGCACCCTGCTGGACAACGTCATCGACGCCATCATCACCATTGATGACCGCGGCCACATTCAATCCTTCAACCAGGCCGCCGAGCGAATTTTCGGTTACCAGCAAGCCATGGTGCTGGGGCGCAACGTGTCCATGCTGATGCCGGAACCGGAAAGCAGCCTGCATGACGGTTACATTTCGCGTTTCAAGCACAGCGGCGAGGCCCGCATCATCGGCGTTACCGGGCGCGAACTGTTCGGCCTGCGCAGCAACGGCGAACAGTTCCCCATGGAGCTCTCGGTCTCGGCCATTCAGTATCAGGGCGAGCGCCGCTTTATCGGGGTGATCCGCGACATCACCGAGCGCAAGCGCATTGACCAGATGAAAAACGAATTCGTTTCCACCGTCAGCCATGAACTGCGCACTCCCCTGACCTCCATCACCGACGCACTGGGGTTGATCAGCGGCGGCGCCCTGGGCGCAATGCCCGAAGCGGCAACCGGCATGTTGCAGATTGCCTACAAGAACAGCCAGCGCCTAGGGCTGCTGATCAATGACCTGCTCGATATGGACAAGCTGGTCGCCGGCAAGATGACCTTCCACTTCAGTATTCAGCCATTGCGGCCGCTGATTGAAGAAACACTGCTGAGCAACCAGCCGTATGCCGACGAATATGACGTCAGCTGGAACCTGCAAATTCCTGATCACGATATCCGGGTGCGGGTCGATGCCCTGCGCCTGCAACAGGTACTGGCCAACCTGCTGTCCAATGCCGCGAAATTCTCCCCGGCCGGCAGCCAGGTGCACGTCAGCAGTGCCGCGCATGAAGGTTTTGTACGCATCAGCATCGAGGACCAGGGCTCGGGCATTCCGGCCGAGTTTCACAGCCGCATCTTTGGCAAGTTCACCCAGCACGACTCTTCCGATACACGCCAGAAAGGCGGTACAGGACTCGGACTGGCGATCAGCAAACAACTGATCGAGCGCATGCACGGGCGTATCGGCTTCGACTCGCCGCCGGGGCGCGGCGCCTGTTTCTGGATCGAACTGCCGCTGGAAGCCTCCGCATGAAGGTGCCACGCAGCGTGCTGCACGCGATGCTGGCCGGCGGTTTGAGCCTGCTGCTGGCCAGTGCGCTGAGCTACATTGCGCATCTGGATCAGCAACGCGACAGCGCCGGTGAGCAGTTGCAACTGGGCAGTCAGGCCGGAGAGCTGCGTGCGCAACTGCTCAACGAACTCAACAGTACGCTGTATCTGGCCAGCGGACTGGTTTCCTACCTGCAGGGCAAAGATGGCGCCATCAGCCCGCGTGAGATCCAGCCCTGGCTGCAGAACATGACGCGCCAGACGCGGATGATCCGCGCCATCGCCATCGCCCCTGACAACCGGATCAAGATAATTTACCCACTGCAGGGCAATGAGGCCGCCATCGGGCTCTATTACCCCGACGTTCCCGGGCAATGGTCGGCGGTACAACAGGCCATCCTGTCGCGCAGCCCCATCCTGACAGGCCCCGTGCAACTCAAGCAGGGCGGTGAGGCGCTGATCTACCGCACCCCGGTATTTCTCTCCGACAGCCGTTATTGGGGCATGGTCAGTACGGTGCTGAACCTGAGTCCGTTGCTCGACCAGACACGCAAGATGGCCGATGAAAAAAACCTCAGTGTGTCACTCACCAGCCAACCCGAAGCGGCCAATCCAGCCTTCATGCTGGGCGATGCCAGCAGCATGAACAGTGCCAGCATTCGCCTGCAGATCGCGCTGCCCGCAAGCCAATGGTTACTTGGCGTGAGCCGCGCCAGCGAACACCCAACCAGCACGTCCATGACCTTTCTGCATGGACTGGGGTTGCTGATTTCACTGCTACTGGGGGGCCTGACGTGGTTGATGCTGCGCGCGGCCGAGCGGCGCAATCTGGCGCAAAGTGCCTTCCTTGAGTCGCGTCAGCGTTTCACCCAGGCCTTCGAAACCGCACCGCAGGGCATGGCCCTGATCACTCCCGAAGGGCGCTGGATCGAGGTCAATACCCGGCTTTGCGAACTGCTCGGATTCGCCAGCCATGAACTGCACGGTATGAATTTATGGCAAGTGCTGCCAGACGATCAGCGAAGCAAGGCGCGCCAGCAACTGCGCGACGCGCGTCAGCAGCCCCAGCAATGGGAAACCTGCCTGGTCGACAAGCAGGATCAACCGATCGACTGCCAGCTCAGTGCTGCCTGGCTGCAAGGCGAATCTGCGAGCATCATCCTGCAGTGCCAGGATATCCGCGAAAGCAAACGCCTGAGCCGGTTGAAAAATGAGTTCGTTTCCACCGTCAGTCATGAACTGCGCACGCCACTGACCTCCATCGCCGGCGCCCTTGATCTGATCGGCGGCGGCGCCCTGGGTGACGTGCCGCCGGCAATGCGCGGCATGCTCGACATCGCCCGGCAAAACAGCCAGCGCCTGAGCTTGCTGATCAATGACCTGCTGGACATGGAAAAACTCAATGCCGGCAAATTGCGCTGTGAACTGAGCCGCCAATCGCTGCGTCAGCAGCTGCAGGAGGCGCTGGCCAGCAACAGCAGCTATGCCGAACCGCTGGGGGTCCGCTATCACCTGCAGGAGTCTGCTGACGTTGAGGTTGAGGTGGATGCGCTGCGCCTGCAGCAGGTACTGAGCAACCTGCTGTCCAATGCGGCCAAGTTCGCCCCGCGCGGCACCCAGGTCAGCGTTCGCTGGGAATGCACAAACGAGCATGTCCGGGTCAGCGTGCATGACCAGGGCGCGGGCATTCCAGTGGAATTCCATGAGCGCATTTTCAGCAAGTTTTCCCAGGCCGACTCCTCCGATAAGCGCGAACAGGGTGGCACCGGTCTGGGACTGGCCATCAGCAAAAAACTGATCGAACTCATGCACGGCCGAATTGGCTTTATCAGCGAGCCGGGGACGGGTACCACCTTCTGGTTTGAGTTGCCGCTGTTGACGCCGGCCAGCACAGAGACAACCGGTCTGCCACGCCTGCTGATCGTTGAAGACGATGATGAGCTGGCCCAATTGCTCAAAGCGTTACTGGACAGCCATGGCTACGCCAGCCGCCGCGTCAGCACGCTTGAGGCTGCCCGGGTGCAACTGGCAGAGGAGAACATCAGCGCGCTGATCCTGGATCTGCATCTGCCTGACGGCCATGGCGCCAGTCTGCTGCGCGAAATACGCGGCGCAACGTCCGGCCAGTTGCTGCCGGTTATCATCCTCAGCGCATTTTGTGCCGAGGGGCAGCGCTTGCTGGCTGATCTGCCCGGACCAATCGACTGGCTGGACAAACCATTGCATACCGGCGAACTGCTGCAGCGACTCGCCCTGCGCCTGCAGCAGCCACATCGCCCCCGCGTTCTGCACGTTGAGGATGATGCCGACGTGCGCGCCGTGATTGCGGCACAGGCCGCCCGTCTGGCGGATTTCGAGGGCGCCGCCAGTCTTGCCGAAGCCCGCCTGCGCCTGCAGAGCCAGCGCTACCAGTTACTCCTGCTGGATTTGGAATTGCCCGATGGCAGTGGTCTGGACTTGTTGCAGGAAGTGCAATGCAACCAGCCGCAATTGCCGGTGATTATTCTTTCCACCCATGACGTCAGCCACGCGCAACGGCTCAGTGCCCAGGCTGTCATCACCAAGTCGCGCTACGCTCAGACGGAGCTTCTGGAGCTGTTGCGCCAGCACCTGCACCATCCAACCGGAAACCACGATGTCCAACCCTGAACGCCCCTACCCACTGCCGCCCGACGAAGCGCAGCGGCTGCAAGCCCTGCATGAACTGGAGCTGCTGGACAGCGCGGATGAAGAAGCATTCGACCACCTGACACGGCTGGCTTCGCTGATCTGCGAAGTGCCGATTTCGGTGATCTCGCTGGTGGACGATGACCGCCAGTGGTTCAAAAGCCGGGTCGGTCTGGAGGCTCGCGAGACCACCCGGGATGTAGCGTTTTGTACCCATGCCATCCTGGCCAACGAGATTTTTGAAATCCCGGATGCGCAGCTGGACCCGCGCTTCTGCAACAACCCACTGGTCACCGGCGACCCCAATATCAATTATTACGCCGGCACACCGCTGCACACTCAGGAGGGTTACCGGGTTGGCACGCTGTGCGTGATCGATCACCAACCTCGCCTGCTGACCGCTGCGCAACGTGAATGCCTCACGCGGCTAGGTGCTCTGGCCAGCCGTCAGCTCGAATTGCGCAAGGCCGCGCTGGCCAATGCTCGGCAGGCCGCCTTGCAACAGACCCTGCTCAACAGCGCCGGCTGCGCCATGTTGTGCACCTCAGCGGATGGGTTGCTGACCTACCTGAACCCCACCGCACAGCATTTGCTGGAAGCCGATGATTCCCTGCTGGGTCAGCGGCTGACAGACCTGATCGACCCGCGCGAGTTGCAAGGGCGGGCCGTGCTGCTGGGCGCGCCGAGTGCGCCGGGCTTCGACGTGCTGATCCGGCCGCTTGAGCAGGCCGCGGTGAGCAGTCAGGAGTGGACGCTGCGCCGGCACGATGGCCGCGAACTGCCGGCAACCCTGACGCTTTCGGCCATCCGCGATGAAAGTGGCGCGCCGATCGGCTACCTGAGCCTGATTCAGGACCTCAGTGAACTGCAGCAAGTGCGCCAGCGCCTGCAGAAGATTGCCGAACAAGTGCCCGGCATGCTCTACCAGTTTGTCCGTTACAGTGAAACCGACTTTCATTTTGCCTATGCCAGCGAGGGCATCCGGGCGCTTTACAACATCAGTCCGCAGCAGGCGATGCATCAACCGGAGTGCTTGTTTCAGGTGGTCGCTACTGAAGACATCCCGCGCATCATGGAGTCCATGCGGGTATCGGCCGAAAATCTCAGCCCCTGGCGGGAAGAGTACCGCGTGGTGACGGCCGAGGGTGGGGTGCGCTGGCTGGAAGGGCGCGCGCTGCCGCAGCCGATCCCCGGCGGCGTGATGTGGAACGGTTTCATTAGCGATATCAGCGAGCGCAAAAAAATCGAGCACCTCAAGAGCGAGTTCGTGTCGACCGTCAGCCATGAACTGCGCACCCCGCTCACCTCGGTCAGCGGCGCACTCGGTCTGGTGGTCAATGGCGCACTGGGCGAAGTGCCTGCAGCGATGCGCGAGATGCTGCAGATCGCCTACCAGAACAGCCAGCGCCTGAGCCTTTTGATCAACGATCTGCTGGACATGGAAAAACTCGAAGCCGGCAAGATGCTGTTCGATATCTGCCGCCAGCAACTGTTGCCGCTGTTGCAGGAAGCGCTCGACAGTAACCGCGAATACGCCAGCCGTTACGCCGTGACGCTGCGACTGGAAGGCTCGCATAAACTGCAGGTGGCGGTGGACCGTCTGCGGTTACAACAGGTGCTGTCCAATCTGCTGTCCAATGCGGCGAAATTTGCGCCACCGGGTAGCGAGGTCTTGCTAACCTTATCCTGTGAAAACCAACAGGCCGTGGTCAGTGTCCACGACCACGGACAGGGCATATCGGAAGCCTTCCAGCCGCGAATCTTTCAGAAATTCGCCCAGGCCGACAGCTCCGACAGCCGTCAGGGGGCAGGAACCGGATTAGGGCTGGCACTGAGTCGCGAAATGATCGAGCGGATGGGCGGCACGATTGGCTTTCGCTGCGCAGCCGGGCAGGGCACCACTTTCTGGATCAGCCTGCCGCTGGCAGATTAACTTTCAGGGCGCATGCGCCGATAACGGGTCAATGAACACCATGGCTGAACTAAAACGCATACTGCATGTGGAAGATGACCGCTCGATTCAGGCCGTGGCCAAACTGGCGCTGGAAACCCTCGGCGGATTCGAAGTGCTCAGCTGCATCAATGGCCAGGAGGCACTCGACAGTGTGGTGGCCTTCAAGCCGGACTTTATCCTGCTGGACGTCATGATGCCCGGCATGGACGGCCCGGCGGTACTGGTCAAGTTGCGCGAACTGATTGATATCACCCAGACGCCGGTGGCCTTCATGACCGCCAAGGTACAACCTCAGGAGGTCGAGCACTATCGGCAACTGGGCGCTCTGGATGTGATTGTAAAACCCTTCGATGCGATGAAACTGGCAGGCCAGGTTCGCGCTATCTGGAGCAGCGTGCATGGCTGAAACGGACAACCTGCAGCAACAGCTGGCCATGCTGGCCCAGCTGTTTGCCGAACGCCTTAAGAATGATCTGCCGGAGATTGCCGCCAGCGCTGCGTTGATTCAGGAAGCGGCAGCGGGCGAATCACGACAGGCGCATCTGCAGTTGCTGCGCCAGCAACTGCACAAACTGGCGGGCGCGGCCGGCACCTTTGGTTTTGCCGGGCTCGGGCAACGGGCCCGCGAGCTGGAACTGCAATCGGCCGCCTGGCTAACCGCCGGGGTCATTGATGAGGCGGCATTACCAGACTTCATCCAGGCACTGCTCAACTTGCAGCAGCTGGCACATACGCCGCCTGCAGAACCCGTGCAGCAGGGCCTGCAGACCCTCAGCAACGGCCCGGAAGCGGCGTCCGGCGACAACGGCCAACGCATTGCGATCCTTGAGGACGATGCGGAAATGGGCCGTTCGATAGAGCTCACCCTGCGCAACTTTGGCTATGACGCGCACTGGTTTGCCACGACCAGCGCACTGGAGTCAGCCATCGACGAACGTACCTTTGATGTGCTGATCACCGATGTTGACCTGGGCATGAGCGAACCGGACGGGCTGGAATATTCCAGACCACTGCTCGAGCGCCTCAACCTCAGCTTGCTGGTGATCAGCAACAAAACCGATTTCACTACCCAGCTGCGCGCCGTTCGCGCCGGGGCCATCGGCTTTCTGCCCAAGCCGATCAACCTGCCCGCCCTGGAAAATACGCTGCAGCGTTGCTTTGCCCGCCAGCAGGGTGAGCCGTACCGTATCCTGATCGTCGATGATGACCATGAGCTGGCGCGGCATTACAGCCTGGTTCTGGGCCAGAGCAACATGCTGGTCGAGGTGTGCAATGACCCGATCACCGGCCTGGAGGCCATGCACCGCTCCAACCCGGAAGTGGTGGTACTGGATGTGCACATGCCCGGCTGCTCAGGCCCCGAGCTGGCGCAGATCATTCGCTTTCAGGATGAATGGCTGCGGGTTCCGATCGTCTACCTGTCCGCTGAAACCGATCTGGCCAAACAGATGGGTGCCTTGCTCCGCGCAGGCGACGACTTCGTCACCAAGCCGATCAGCGATAGCGCCCTGGTCACGACCGTATTTTCCCGCGCCCAGCGCGCCCGTCTGCTGAGCAATGCGCTGGCGCGCGACAGCCTGACCGGTCTGCTCAAGCATGCCGATATCAAGGAGCAGATCGCTGTCGAGGTGGAACGCAGTACACGCAATGGTTCCCACGCCAGCATCGTCATGCTGGATATCGACCACTTCAAGCGGGTCAATGACCGCTACGGGCACGCCGCCGGCGATAACGTGATTCGCGCGCTGGCCAACCTGTTGCGGCAACGGCTGCGGCGCGTGGATAGCCTGGGGCGCTATGGCGGTGAAGAATTCGCGGCAGTCCTGCCCGACTGCACCGCCGTGCAGGCAAAACGCATCATCGACGAAATCCGCGAGCGCTTCAGTGAGCTGAGCTTTGTGGCCAATGGCGCGACCTTCAACGTGACCCTCAGCAGCGGCATCGCCCAGACCGACCACCAGAGTGCGGGAGATGTCCTGCTCGAGCGCGCGGATCAGGCGCTGTACTGCGCCAAGGATGCCGGGCGCAACAGGGTACTGATGTATTCAGCGATCGTCTGATCCGATCAGCAAACGCCGGCGCTGGCGGCAGCCGACTGCGCCGCACGCTTGGCCGCGTAGAGTGCAATATCCGCATGCCGACTGAGATCAGCCAGGGTTCTTCCATCCTGCGGGTAACAGGCAAAACCGATACTGGTGCCCACCTGCAGTTGCTGATCGCCGATATTGATCGGATTGAGCATGGTCTTGCGGATACGCCGCATGACTTCCTGAACCATCTCAGGACCTGAAGGCGTAGCCAGCAATAGCAGAAATTCGTCGCCGCCTACCCGGGTAACCAGATCCTTGTCGCGGACACAGCCGAGCAAACGCTGGCCTATGAGTTTGAGCACCTGATCACCGGTTGCATGCCCATGCAGATCATTGATCGGCTTGAAGTGATCCAGATCCAGCGCCAGCAAAGCAAAGTGACTGCCCTGCTGGTCGGCCAGCGAGCGCTGCAGGTCATAGCGGCGCTCCAGCTCGCGGCGATTGCCCAGCGCCGTGAGTTCATCCCGGTAGGCCGCCTCACCATCGCGGCGCAGCAGACGGATGCGATCGGCCAGTGCCAGCGAAAACACCAGTGACTCGAACGCAGCGCCCACCGGCAAGCTGAATTCGGTGATCCGGCTGGGTGGCAGGATGCCGTTGATACGCAACATGATCAGTACCGTACAGGCCAGCAATACGCCGTAACCCAGCAGGAAAAATCGCGCCGCGATAAAGCCCTGACGCCAGCGCACAGAAGCAATAAACAGCACCAGCAGAATCGCCAGCGGCGTCAGCAGGTTGAGCATGACCGACACCGAACCGTGCAGACCCGCCAGGCGCAATCCGATGATCAGCCCATAAACGCCGCAGATCAGAATCAACAAGCGGTGCGCCACTGGGGTGAACTGCCGCGTCTGGAAGAACGCCATCACAAACAGACCGACAAAAATCCCCCACAGCGAGGAAATGATCACCCGGGCAGCGCTGACCAGCCAGGGCCATTCAGACCAGAAATACTGGCTGCTGTGCCCATACATGTGAAACAGGTAAAGCGTGAGACTGAGGGTCGCCGCTACGTACATGAAGTAGGCCTTGTCGCGCAGCGTCAGCGCCAGAAACAGGTTGTAGGCACTCAACCCCAGCAGCAGGCCATAGACCAGGCCCAGCAGCAGATCGCCGGCACGCACATGCGAATGCAGCTGATCTTCGCGCCAGACACTCAGCGGAAAACTCAATCCGCCCGGATCCTGACTGCGCAGATACAAGGTCAGCGGTTTCGCGCCGGTATCCGGCAAGCGGAAGGCAAACTGCCGGTAATCCAGATCACGCCCGGCACCGAATGGAACCCTGTCACCCGACAGCCGCTCCTGCCATTGCCCGTCAGGCGCCGGCAGATACAGCCGCAGATCAAACAACTTGAGTGGCTCGATGACCAGCCACCAGTCGCGACCCCGCTCAGCAGGCGGGCGCTGCAGGGTGATCCGCAGCCAATAGGCCGCAGTGGTCAGCCCCACCGAACTCGGCGCGGGCCCCGAGCGGAACTGCTGCTGTACGGCAGGATCAGCCAGATCGGCGACACCCAGGCTGGCCGTCTCATCGCGCAGCCAGTCGCTCGTCGCGTTCAATGGCACGCCGTTGACTGCATCGCCAAGCACCACCGTCCCTGCCGCAGCCGGCAAAGGCAACAGCAACAACAGAAGCAACAGGCAGGCGGACCAGCCGCGCAGGTTTTCGGCTTGCATGGAGTGAATCTAGCAGCTCAATCAATGGCTGCCGAGCGCTATCAGCAGCAGTAACGGCCTTCAGATTGAACCAGGCAAACGCTCGACAAGAAGCACTGCAACTGTTGTGCAGACTCGACTAGACTGCACACAAGCATATGTTCCCGGTAACAGGGCTCGCAGTTGCGCATTTATTCAGGAACCATTCAATGAGGTATCCCGCCCGCTGGCTGCCATGGCTACTGTGCTGGCTGGCGCTGTCGGCCAGCACGCCAGCACTTGCCGGCCTGCCCCTGATAACCCTGAGCGGCAAGCAGGCGCAGGTGACTAACGAAATCACCGCCGTACGCGTGCTGGAGGATACAACCCAGTCGTTGCAGATTCGCAGCGCATTACCGCTGCTTGAAAGCCAGGGCGAGAATGTATATGGCCGAACAGCACTGGGTTACAGCCGCAATGCGTTCTGGATCGGTTTCAGGCTGAGCGCACCGGCCGGCACACAGTACTACCTGGAAGTCGGCAACCCGTTCATCGACGAAATCGAACTGTGGGTTTACATCCGCGGACAGCTGGCTCTGTATCGCTCCAGCGGAGACCTGCAGGCCTTTTCGAACCGACTCGAACCCTATCCGAACTTCCTGCTGCCACTGCCCAGCCTCGGCCGCGAGACGCCCCAGGACATCGTGCTGCGCATTCACAGCAGCTCCAACCTGAGCCTGCCGCTGAAACTGGTTCCGGTCTCGGCAAAAGCCGATCTGGTGGCCCGTGGCTGGACCCAGAGCGGGCTGATTTTTGGCGCCCTGCTGATCATCGGGCTGTTTCACCTGGCCAAGTTTGCTGCATTGCGCGAACGCCAGTTGGGTTACTACGCCATCTCCGTGCTGTCCGTCAGCTGGTACTACGCCAGCATCAGCGGTCTGAGCAACCTGCTGGTCTGGCAGAATCTGCCGCTGGCCCAACCCATCGAAAGCAACCTGGCCGGCGCCATGGCCCTGTGTTTCAGTTGCCTGTTCATCCTCAGCACGCTGGACTTGCAACAGCGCTGGGTCACCCGGCTGCGCAACCTGCTGTTCGCGGTCATTGTGAGTGTTGAGTTACTGGTCCTGACAGACTTGCAAGACCACCGCTGGGCCCAGCTTTCGACCATGCTGATGCTGCTGACCGGCGTATTCCAGATGGTGCTGTCGGTCTACGCGCTGAAGCTCAAGCGGCTGTTGGCAGGAGCGGTCGTGCTGATCTGGTCGGCGGTACTCATGCTGATGATGATCCTGCCCCTGACGCGCATGGGCATATTGCCAAGGGAGCCGTGGCTGCTGAGCCTTGCCTCCTACCTGCCGATCATCAGCGTGTTTCTCTTCGGCCTGCTCAATGGCAGGCAGCTGGACAATGTGCGCAAACAGCTGATCACCAGTCAGAACGAGGCCATCGGTAATCTGGAGCAATACCGCGCACTGTTTCGCAACGCCTCGGAAGGAATTTTCCGCTGCACCCCCAATGGCAATCTGCTGGAAGCCAACCCGAGCATGCAACGCATGCTCGGGTTGCACGAGACTGATCTGCGCTCACTGCGGCGGCTGTCGATGCGCGCGACGCTAAAATCCGGCGAATGGCAGGCCCTGGTCGATCAACTGAGCATACTGCGCCCCCACGCCAATGCCGAACTGCAACTGCAAGGGCTCGACGGCGCCGTGCACTGGGTGCATCTCTCGCTGCACATACAGTCTGACCAGGACAATATCGAAGGCATCATTGTCGACCTCAGCGAGCGCCGGCAACTGGAGCAGAAACTTTCACGGCTGGCCGCCCACGACCCGTTGACCGGCCTGCTCAACCGCCGCGAACTGGAGCGCCAGCTGCAAGACTCGATTGATGGCAGCGGCGTGCGCTTCAGTCATCTGCTGTATCTGGACCTAGATCAGTTCAAGCAGGTCAACGACCTCTGCGGACATACCGCAGGCGATCTGCTGTTGCGCCAGCTCTCCAGCAGCATGCAGGCACAGCTCCCCGAACATGCGGTACTGGCGCGCATTGGCGGCGATGAATTCGCCATCATGCTCCGCGAGCAAGACCTGCCGACCGCCATGCAGCGCGCAGAGGCGCTCCGGGCCACGGTTGAACAGTTTGTATTCAGCTGGGAAGGCCGGCCATTCCGGCTGTACGTCAGCATCGGACTGCTGACGCTGGATGCCAATGTGACTGACTGGCAGACCGCGCTGAGCTGGTCGGACAGCGCCAGCCAGCTCGCCAAGCTGCACGGACGCAACCGGGTGCACTGCTTCAACCCCGAAGACGGCGTGCTGCTTGAGCACCAGCGCCAGCTGCAGTGGATTTCACGCCTGCGTGACGCCATCGAGCTGGATCACTTCGAGCTGTTCTTCCAGCCGGTGCTGCCGCTGCAACATCAGGAGAGCGGCTGGCATTACGAAGTGCTGCTGCGCTACCGCGATCCGCGCACCCTGGAATGGATTGCTCCCGGCCAGTTTCTGGTCGCGGCTGAGCGCTATGGATTCCTGGTAGCTATCGATCGCTGGGTACTGATGAAACTGTGCCAATGGCTGGCCAATAACCCGCAACATTGCGCGCAGCTGCGCCAGGTCAATATCAATCTGACCGCCCCCTCGCTGCTGGATCAGGGTTTCCACGACTTGCTGGGCCGGCTGCTGGATCAGCACCAACTGCCGGCACAGAAGCTGTGTATCGAGGTGACCGAAATGGTCGCACTGGGTGAACTGGGTGCTTCCGCCGACTGGGTCGACGAGCTGCGCGCGCGCGGACTGAAAGTCGCGCTGGATGATTTTGGCAGCGGATTTGCCTCATACGCCTACCTGCGCAAGCTGCCTCTGGACCTGCTGAAAATCGACGGCTCCTTCATCAGCAACATCGAGCACGACCCGATCAATCAGGCGATGGTTCGCTCGATGGTGCAGATTGCACGCAAGCTGGGGTTGCAGACAGTGGCCGAGTTTGTGGAAAACCAGGCCGGCATGGATTGCCTGAAAGCGCTGGGCATTGACTACGCCCAGGGTTATTTCATCGGCCGCCCGCAACCCATTTCGCAACTGGCGGATCTCGTGCCAGGAAGTCCCATAAACACCCCGGACGATCTGACAACTGCCGGATTGCCCACAGAGTAAGCTGCCGCGTTCAGCCATTGGGTCTGGATTTCAGGCAAAAAAAGACCCGCGTGAGCGGGTCAAAAAACGCCTGGCTGGTGAGCCCTTAGGCGAGTTCGTTGAAGCACTCGGCGATGATCGCAACGCCTTTGTCCAATTGCGCATCCGGAGCGGTCAGCGGCACCAGCACGCGCAACACATTGCCGTAAGTACCGCAAGACAGCAGGATCAGACCTTTTTCGCGGGCTTTCGCTACCACCTGAGCCGTCAGTGTCGGGTTAGGCTTGTGAATGTCGCCGCCTTCGCACAACTCAACCGCGATCATCGCGCCCAGGGCACGCACTTCGCCGATGCTGTTGTGCTTGGCCTGAATGGCCTTGAGGCCACTGACGACGCGCTCGCCGACGGCCTTGCAGCGGTCCAGCAGCTTCTCCTGCTCAAACACTTCGATTACCGCCAGCGCTGCCGCACAGGCAATCGGGCTGCCGGCATAGGTGCCGCCCAGTCCGCCGGGAGCGATGCTGTCCATGTACTCGGCCTTGCCGCACACGCCGGCTACCGGGAAACCGCCAGCAATCGACTTGGCGAAAGTGGTCAGGTCCGCTGCCACACCCATCTGCTCCATGGCAAAGAAGGTGCCGGTACGGCCAGCGCCGGTTTGTACTTCGTCAGCAATCAGCAGAATGCCGTGCTGGTCGCAGAGGGCGCGCAGACGCTGCATGAATTCTTTCGGCGCCACGTAGAAACCACCTTCGCCCTGAACCGGCTCGATGATGATGGCGGCGATATCACGCGGTTCTGCATCATTCTTGAAGATGCGCTCGATGCTGGCCATGGCCGCATCGACGCTCACATCGTGCAACGCGCACGGATACTGTGCACGGAACACGTTGCCCGGCATGATGCCCATGCCAGCCGAATACGGAACCACCTTGCCGGTCAGACCCAGGGTCATCATGGTGCGCCCGTGGTAGCCGCCGGTGAAAGCGATCACGCCGGCACGACCGGTGGTGGCGCGGGCAATTTTCACTGCGTTCTCGACCGCTTCGGAACCGGTGCTGACCAGCAGGGTCTTCTTGGCGAAATCGCCCGGGACCATCGCGTTGATCTTCTCGCACAGCTCGACGTAAGGCTCATAGGCCAGCACCTGGAAGCAGGTGTGCGAGACCTTGGTCAGTTGCTTCTGCACGGCCGCCACCACCTTGGGATGCAGATGGCCGGTATTGAGTACCGCGATACCGCCGGCGAAGTCGATGTATTCACGGCCTTCAACGTCCCAAACGGTGGCGTTTTCAGCGCGATCAGCAAAGATCGGATGGATCTGGCCCACGCCACGCGGAACAGCGGCGACGCGGCGTTGCATCAGGGATTCGTTAGTCTTGCTCATGATTGTCCTCTTGGGCCCTTGTGGGGCCTGATTTCGCAAATGTCATTGCAGTGCTTGCGGCCGCCCCGTCGGGGCAGCCACCGGATCAGATACCGCCCAGGCAGACGTATTTGATTTCCAGATAATCTTCGATACCGTACTTGGAGCCTTCGCGCCCCAGGCCGGAAGCCTTGATGCCGCCGAACGGTGCCACTTCGGTAGAGATAATCCCGGTATTCACACCGACGATGCCGTACTCCAGCGCCTCCGCGACACGGAACACGCGACCAAGATCACGCGCATAGAAGTACGAAGCCAGACCGAACTCGGTGTCGTTGGACTGGGCAATCACATCGGCCTCGTCCTTGAAACGGAACAGCGGCGCCAGCGGACCGAAGGTTTCTTCCTTGGCCACAGCTGCCGTTTTCGGCACGTTGAGCAGGATGGTCGGCTCGAAGAAATTGCCGCCCAGCGCCTTGCCGCCAGACAGCACGGTAGCGCCCTTGCTCACGGCGTCATCAATGTGTTCCTTGACCTTGGCCACGGCTTTCTCATCGATCAGTGGACCGGTGGTGATGCCGTCTTCCAGACCGTTGCCGATCTTCAGCTTGGCCACTGCAACCTTGAGCTTCTCGGCGAACGCGTCATACACCGCGTCCTGCACATACAGGCGGTTGGCACACACGCAGGTCTGTCCGGCGTTGCGATACTTGGAAGCCAATGCGCCTTCCACAGCGGCGTCCAGATCGGCGTCGTCGAACACGATGAACGGTGCGTTACCGCCCAGCTCCAGAGAGACCTTCTTGATGTCCTTGGCGCATTCCTGCATCAGCTGGCGACCGATTTCGGTCGAACCGGTGAACGACAGCTTGCGCACCAGCGGGTTGCCGGTCAGCTCAGCGCCGACTTCGCCGGCACTGCCGGTCACCACACTCACCACACCTTTTGGAATACCGGCACGCTCAGCCAGCACCATCAGTGCCAAAGCCGAGAACGGCGTCTGGCTGGCGGGCTTGATGACCATGGTGCAACCGGCGGCGAGTGCCGGACCGGCTTTGCGGGTGATCATCGCCGCTGGGAAGTTCCACGGGGTAATGGCGGCGGTCACACCGATGGGCTGCTTCATCACCAGAATGCGCTTGTCAGCCTGATGGCCGGGAATGGTATCGCCGTAAACACGCTTGCCTTCTTCGGCAAACCACTCGATGAACGAGGCCGCGTAGGCAATCTCACCCTTGGATTCTGCCAGCGGCTTGCCCTGTTCCATGGTCATCAGGCGACCCAGG
>JACCEA011444572.1_pt1 | contig 22839 bp, 28 predicted proteins | sample 7449851 | NCBI WGS metagenome assembly JACCEA01 (sample SAMN15323453, study PRJNA562643) | freshwater metagenome | isolation source: river surface water | place: USA:Blue River Watershed | collected 2017-08-18 | reverse complement strand
CCGGGCGGGAAAGGTCGGGCTCCACATGTTGCCCTCATCCAGTTCCTCCGCCAGCATCGGCAGGTCAACCGTCACGTTCGGGGCGACATCAATGCGGGTGTAGCGGGTGACGACGCATCGGGGGCCTCGGGGGATGGGGTCCGGCCCGAACGGCCCATGCTGGGCGCCGTGGGGGCCACTGACCTGCACCCACGCGGTGCCGGTGTCGAGCGTCACCTGCCCGGAGTCCGTGTGGTAGTGGAACCGGCCGGGTGTGGCGGCAGGCGGGCGGGACCCGAACGGGCCGACGGTGATTGTCGCCGCCCCATCCAGGGACGACGCGAGGGCCTGCAGGTCGGCGGGCACAACCGCCGGGTCAGTGCCCACCGGGTACGGCAGTTTGAGGCGGGGCGTCAACGGCATACGGGCGTCCTCACGGTGGGGTGGTGGCCAAGTCGTCGTAGTTGGTGTAGGCGGCGGTGACGTCGTCGTAGGTGGCGTGGGCGGCTGCGAGGTCGTCGTAGGTTTGCCCGTCGATCGCGACGACGGTGACGACGACTCCGGCGGCGGCGACGCGCTGCGCATCCGCCCTTGTTCGGTCCGGGTCGGGTGTCTCACCCGTCAACGTGTGGACGTGCATTGCCCACCGGTCCCCGTTGGCCCGTTCCCGGATCAACACGCGGCGGGTGCCGGTCAACGTGTCCTCCACCGCGACCCGGACGCCTTGGGCACCGCCGCGGCGCATGCCGGCGGGGAACACGACGGCCTGCCGGGCCCGGGTGAGCCACATCGACTCCGGTTCCCCCACCCGCCGGGGGGGCACAACTCCCCCGGTGAACATGGCTGCTGCCGGCAACGCCCACGCGGGGGCCGCCGCCGGGTCGGTGAGGGCCTGCCAGGGGCGCAGCTCGTTGGTGCCGTGGGCAACCTGGTGGGGGCGGGTGAACGCCGTGGCGGTGGCGTTGATGACGGCGTCCAACACCTCGTTTGAGGTGGCGGCAACCGCGGGGTCGATCCCCACGTCCGTGTCGGTGTCGATGCGGAGGTGGTGCAGATGCCCGCGCAGCTCGTCGGCCGCCGGGTCGGGCCACAACGCCGCCAGCCGGCCAACCGCCAAGGGTTGCGCCGTGACCATGGATGTGAGGGCGGCGGGTTCCGGTTCGAGCCGGGCGACCACATCCACCTCGGCGGTGAGGACCGCCTCCAGGCCCCCCCCGGATGGCCCGGCGGGTTGGGGCAGGAGGGTGGTGGTGAGCGTCACGCCCCGACCCCGACCAGCGCCATCCAGTCGAGGGCGCGATGCACCCGGACCTCGTCGATGCGGGTCGCCCCCGCCTGCGTCTCGATGACTACGGACCCGGCCGTGATGTTCGCATCGGACGCCGTGGACCCCACCTGTGTCCAGACGCCGCCCTGGCGGCGCCATAGGGCGGCGACGGTGGGGGTGAGGCGCACCCCGACGGCGTCACCAGCCGCCGCCACCACATCCGTCACATCCACATGGGTGGCGACGGATGACCCCGCCACCCACCTCTGAAGCCGCCACCGCGACGGCGACGCACCGTTCATCGTCACCCGGGCCACATACCCCCCGGTGCCGGGGGTGGGCGTCGTCGACCCCAACGCCCCGAACAGCACCTCGTTGGTGGCGTCCGGCGTCGCAGCGAGCACCCACACGAAGTCCAGGGCGGGGGCCCGCCCCCAGTCGACCTTCGCGGTCATCGCCCCCGCCCACCCGGACCCCGACACGCGCTGCAAGGCACCCGTCGCGATCCCCATTTGGGCGTCCCCAGCCGTCGCCGGGCTGATCCACTCGGCCTCGGCGTCGATGCTCGTCACGTCGGCCCGGGCGAAGTCGTCACGCCACAGGATGGGGCCTGATGCGAAAGCCCGCACCGCGACTCAGGCGTACAACAGGTTGACGATGACCTCGCCGGCCCCGACGGCTGCCGTGTCGTTGTCGGCGGCCCCCACCGTGATGGCGGCGCCGATGCCGGTGGTGCACCCGATACCCGGCTGGAGGTTGAGGGCGAGGCCACCACCGGCGGGAATGAGGACCGTCCACAAGGGCGTATCAGTGCCCACCGTCGGGGCGCTGGCCTTGTTGTAGAACTTCAGGAACCGGTTCGAGGTGGACGTGTTGCTCGCGATGATCGTGGAGACGACACCCGCCGAGCCCTTCACCGACGTGGCGTTCGTCGACGCGGCCGAGATGATCTTGAACGGGGTGCCGCCACCACCCGACACGGCCCCAACCGCAACGCTGAGCCGGCCGTTGTAGGTGGTGACCGCCGCCCCCGTCTGGTCAGCGAGGCCAACCGACTGGACGTGGGCGGTGCCCGTGTCCTTGCTGCGGATCGTGGCGGTACCACCACTGATCGGGATGAGGATGTTGTCGGCCATCAGTTCGCCCCGAACCCGAGGTCGCCGGCGTTGAAGACCAGGGGTGTGCCGACGACGGGAATCCGCTCTTGCTCCAGGGGGCCGAGCCACAGCCAGTTATCGGCCTGGTCGGTGACCACCACATGGCCGACGCCGGGGTAGGTGGTGCCGGCGACACCGGTGGGGGCGGGGAACGTCACCGACGCCGCCGCCGACAGGGGGCCACCGAGGGCACCCCACGCCCCCGTCGTCGCCGTCACCGATACCCGGGCGTAGCCGGGGTAGGCGGCTTCGGTGCCGCCCCCGGACTTCGTCGGGGGATCAGACGACACATACAGGCGGACCTTGAGGCCGGTGGGTGCGGTCGGCATCGCCTGTCCCCGCCCCATCCAGTTCTCGATGGCGCGGGCGGCGTGGTCGGCGATCTGGCCGGGCATAGGGTCTCCTTCAGCCGGGGTTGGGGGCGATGATGTAGGCGCCGTCCGGGCGGACGGTGAGGCGTTCACCGGTGCTGATGCGGGTCGCTTCCTGCGGCCACTGGACACGCACCCCACCGGTGGCCAGGGAGCGGGCGGCCGCCAAGTTCTCGGGGGTCAACAGCTCGGGCCGGATGCGCCACTGCACGTCACTCATCGGCACCGTCGTGTCGGCCCCGCCACCCATGGCCAGGCGGGCTCGTACGGCGACGGCGGCGCCGGCGACACCCCGCAGGTTCGCCCCCGTCGGGGGGGCCGTCCGGGCGTAGATGGCGACGCGTTTCCCCGTGTCGACCGTCCCCACCCACGGGGCGGCGGGCCCGTCGGAGTACGTGTCGATCGCCCATTCCAGGGGGTCCCCTGCGGCGTTGCCGGCGCCGTAGCGGGCGACGTCGTCGCCACCGGTGATGGCATGTTGACGGTAGTCTCCGGCCGGCAGGTTCGGTGGTGACGTGAAGGGGAGGTTGACCCACGTGGCGGCCTGGCCCGCCACGACGGCCCCCTCCTGGGTGGTGGCGACCAGCACCCCGTCCGCCGTGTAGATCACACCGCGGACGGTGCACGTCCCGGAGGTGGCGACACCCGCCCCGTCCATGAGGACGCGCATCCCCGGGATGCTGCGGGCCGTGGTCAGGGTGTAGCGCGAACCGCGGTTGCGGTCGGGGGTGGCGGCCGCCAGCATCTGGCCACCGTCATCGGTGCCGAACCGGTCGACATCCGGTGGCAACGGCAGAACCGGGGTCGGGGGGGTGGGTGTCGATCCTCCCCCGGACCCCAACCATGCGGCCACATCGGCGTAGCTGGCGCGGCGGCAGAATCCCTGGTTGTAGACGACGCGCTTCGCGACACTCGAATCGTTCTTCGAGGCGTAGATCCCCATCTTCCAGTACGAACTCGCGTTCGTGTCGGTGAAGATCGTCTTGATGCCGGTCCGGTCGACGCGCTGCACGAAGTCGGTGTCGACGCCATCCACCTTCGTCCACGCCCGCACCACACCCGTCGTCGTCGCGGACCACGCCACCTGCAGGATCACGCTGATCCACCGGCCCAACGGCAGCGGGTTGATGAGGGTCAGCAGGTTCTGCGTCTTGCCGCCCGAACCGATCGCGTCGGCATACGAACCGCCGCCGCGCACATCGAGGTAGAGGCGGTGGGGGGCGGTCGACGACCAGCCACGGTCGGCGAGGATGCCGAACGGTGGCGACCCCGTCGACTGCTGGTGGTGCAGCTGCCACACGATGCCCCACATGGGGCCCGACTCCCACCGCGGGTCACCACGCCCCCAGGCGTCCGACCCGTCGGGGAAGAAGAACGACATGCCGTACCAGCCGTCCTGGCCCGGCACCTCACCACCATTCGCGGTGATCTCCGCCCGGCAACCATCCGCATAGAGGTCCCCGGCGAGGACCATGCACCGCGCCGCCCTGGTGCCCCGCAGGCGGGGATCGGCGACGGCCACAATCCGGTCGGCCGACACCTTCTGGCCGGGGATCGCAGCACCCGAGGCGTAGCCCTCATAGTCGACGGTGGCGTTCGGCAGCGCCATGCGTGGTCCTCCCTGGTGGCGGGCTGGTCGGTGGTGCGGGTTACGGGGGGTTAGGTGGCGGGTGTGGCGACCACGTCGCCGGGGGTCGGCAGCACCGCCCACCCGGCGAGGTCGACGCTGGCGCCACCGTTCACCGTGCACGTCGCGACGCCACCGACGCCGCGGACGCTGGCGACGGCGTGGGCGACCCCGATGGCCGTCACCCGCCGCTCGGCCGCCAACTCCGGCGGCAACCACAAACCGGGGGCCGCATCATCCCGCGCCCACCTCCCCGGCGACACATACTCCTGCGCCGCGGCCTGGGCCGCATCGACGATGTCGCCCTCGTCGAACCCGTCCGCCGGCCACACCGACACGGCGACATCCACCTCAACATAGGTGGGGGCGGCGACATGGACCACCACGTTGTTGACCCGCCCCGGGGTGTCGAGGTGCTCGAGCACGTCCGCCATCAGCGGTCCGGACAACGCCTGGCCGGTGTCGTCGACAACGAAGATGGTAACGTGGCCACCCGCCGCGGGCGCCGCCGGCCAGGTCGGCGGGTCCGTCGCGTCGAACAGGTTCACCGCCAGGGCCCGCCCGACGCTGGGGTGGTCGAGGGCGAGACCGGCGTAGTCGTCGGTGGTGATCGGCAGTTGCCGGAACCGGCGGGCAGCCCGGGCGGCCCGGTCGATGAAGTCCTGGAGGGGTTCCTCATCGGCCCCACCCGCCGACACCGTCGACAACGCGACGGATGCCACACCCGGCACACCCGTCTCGAGGATCGCGGTCCCCGTGCACCCGTTCTGGTCCGACCCGGCTTCGAGGCTGGCGACGGGGACCGCGGCGATCACCGTCTGCCCCGCCTCCACCACCCAATCCCCGAGCGTCCCGAACGTCACGGGCCGACCGTCGGGGGCCGACACCGTCACCAACGTCCCCGCGGGCACCACATACCCGTCGTCGTTGACCATCGTGAACGTCGCGGCCGCCACTGCGGGGCCCGCCGACTGGCGCGACAACCCCAGAACCGCTTCGGCGAACCCGCTGTAGACGTCGCGGAACTCGTCGGTGAGGAGGGTCGCGACCGTCGCGGCGAGCACCCCAACGGCCTCCGCGAGACTCGTCTCGGGGCTGCCCTCATGGACCTCCCACCCGTCTGGCAGGCGGGCCGCCATCTCGGTGAGCACGACGTCGGCGGCACCTACTTCATCCTGAATCACGGCCGGGTCAGTGAATGCCACCCCGTCAACCCTCCCTGTGCTCGACGTCGACACCGACCCGCCGTTCACCCTCCCACGGCCCACCCGTGACGGTGACCGTGACCTGTGCCCGTGGCTCCCACCGCATCAGGTCGGCGGCGAGGCCGGGCCCGTCAAGATCGGTGAAGGTGGGGTCCTCGACACCGACCTGGGGGGCGATGGGCCGCGCCCCGGCCGGTGTGTGCAGCAGCACCCGGACGTTCATCCGCAACTCATCCAGGGTGTCTTGTTCGACGGTGGCGAGGCGCCCCCCGGCCACGGCGAACGGCCACCGCATGTGGACGACGTCAGCCACCCCACCCCCCCGTCATTGCGGCCACCAGGCGATGCACCACAGGGTGCCGGCGTCGGACTCCAAGATCAGTGCCCCGTCCCCGGGGGTCGGGTCGGTGTCGGTGCGCGGCATCCACGGCACGGCGTGCACGGCGGACCGGTGCGCATCGATGGTGACCCGCAACCACCCGTCGGGGGTGACGGCGGGGTGCGCGACCATCGCCTCGCGGGCGGCCGGCGGGGGCCGGCGGGCAAGGTCCGTGAGGGTGGCCACCTTCAGGCCCCCGGCCAATGGCGGGGGGTGAACCCCGCCGTCGACCGGGTGGTGCGCCGCAACCGGGGGCCACGCTCACCGTCACCGTGGGGGGACGTGTCGAACCGCTTCCACACGCCGGCCGCCCCGTCGTGGAACTCGATGAACACGTGCTGTGGGTTCGCCCACACCGTCAACTTCGACCCGCGGCCCGGCTGGCCCCACGACGTGGCGAACACCCCGGACGTAATCGCCCGCGCCTGGTCGAACATGTCGACGCGGTGCAGGAACGCCGACGAGCTGCTCGAGCAGTCCAGACCCGCCGCCGGGTCGAGGCTGCCAACCGGCGGCCCATGCCCACCCCCATACACGTACGGCCCGGTGAACGCCCGCCCGGTGGCCTCCAGGTCGCCGACGTCACCCGCCGCGGCCTCCATCGACGACGCAACCGATGCCCCCTGCTCGGCGGCGGGCTCGGGCCGGGCAGGGCGGGGACGCCGCAACGTCACATCCACGGCGGGCCCGTCCAGGGACGGCCGGCGGGCGACCGCCACAATCCACCGTCCGTCGAGGATGCCTCCACGCCAGTCAACGACGGCGCCGGGCATGACGGGCCACTCCCCGACCGCGACCTGCAGGTCAACCTGCTCGACGGGGCGCAGCGGGCCACCGTCGAACTCGGGGGGCCCCAGCAGCCACGGCTCGTCACCGTCCATCACCAGGGCGGGGGCCTGTGCCGCCAACTCCCGGTCCGACACGAAATGCAGGACGTTGCCGGCCGCCCACCTGGACCACTCCACATCCTGGGTGAGGGACCCCGTCGACGCCCACCAGTCCTCATCCCCCCCCGCCACGAAGTCGTAGCGGGCGGCGCCACCCGTCTCGGCACCCGCAAGGTCGGTGCCCTGCAGGAACCGGTCAACCGTCTTCGCTGCTTCGGCCTCCCACCGGCCGTAGGCGTCGGGGTGGGCACTGATCTGGACCTTGTTGATCGCCCGCGACAGGGGGGCGGGGGCATGCTTCAGCGACCCGTGCACGGCCCGCCATCCACGCACCCCCGGGCCTTTGTCGACGGTGAGGAACAGGCGGGTGGACCCCGCCGGGTCCACCCGCTGCACGGCGGGCCCCCACGGTTCGCGCTGCTGGAACGGGCCGCGACTGTCCGGCCCGGCGGCGTCACCGTGCCCGATCGGCATCGCCGCGGACTCCTGGGTAATGCACATGACCACGGCGACCAGCACCCGCCGGCTGCAACCCAACTCGACCCCCTCCTGCAGGCACGCCTCAATCGTCCGCAGCTGGGTGGGGGTCGCCTTCACCCCTTTGACGGTGGCGGCCCCACCCAACGCACCGCGCGCCACCGGGGCGTCCTTGGCGGCGACACGCTTGCGGCGGACCGCCATCACGCCCCCTTCGCGACAGGCTGCCGGTCGGACACCTCGGGGATGAACACCCGGATCGCGGGGCCCCCCGCCGCGGCCTTCTCACACAGGCGCCGCACGAACCCAGCCCGCGTCAACTGGCCCCTGGTCGCCACCACCCGCACCGTCTGCTGACGCAACCGCCAGGCGACGTCATCCTCAAACGTGAGGGTCACGAGGTCACTATCGGTAACCTGCCACCCGACCAGGGTGTACAGGTCACCGTCAACGGTGGTGCGGACCCCGTCTCGGGCGACACCCTGCCGGTCCACCAGCACGGCCCTCAAGCCGCCACCCGCATCCCGCACGGGCACCGTCAGGGTTGCCGCCTGGTCGGTGGTGGCCTCCCACTCCACCTCACCGTCGATGGCGCCACCCACCCGGATGGTGCGCCCCGCATGGTCCAGCACGAGGTCGGCGGCGAGCGTTGTCCGCCGCGTTGGTGGTGGTGGCACGACGAGCCGGTTGTCGGCCCGCCTGCGGCGGTCAACGACGGTGCGGGTCGGTGTCACGGGATCACCAGCCGCAACCCGGGGCGCAGCGTCGCATCCGGCCCGACGGGGCGGCTGCCTCCGAGGGCGGCACGGTTCGCCGCGAGGATCGCCCGCCACCCGGACTGGTTGCCCGTCTCCCGCAGGGCCACACCGCGCAGCGTGTCACCGGCCCGCGTCACAACCCGCCGGCGCCGGCGGGTGCCGGCGTTGTCGCGGGTGCGGCGCACCTGGGTGCGGGCCTCAATGTCGTCCACCTCACGATATGCCGTCATCTCGACTTGGACGGCGACGCGGGTGGGACGGCCACCCGGCCCGTGGAGGGTGACGGTGTGGGTGACGCCCTGCACAACCCACACGCCACCACCCGCCGTGTGGTGGTCGTGGACATCCCCCGCGAGCCGCACCGTCGGCGGGCTGGCAGTCCCCCCACGGCGCCGGCCGAGGCTGTAGAGCCGCATCAGGCGGTCCTCGACGGTGCCCGTGTCGGTGCCGGCCAACCGCCGCCGGGTCCCGTCGATCGTCCCATCCAGGGTGAGGGTCGTGTCCTGGCCGCCGCGCCACCAGTGCACCGGGTCCCTGCCTGGCCGCGCCAGGGATTCCCACCCCCCGACACCGCCAGCGACAGACACCGGTTCCCGCACCGCGACCGTCACCTGGGCTGGCAGCACCCGGCTGGTGGACCGCAGGATGACGAGGCCACCGCTCACCGGTGCTCCACCAGTTCACGCTCCGTCGTCGTCGTCGACTTGTGCAGAACCCTCCGGTCAAGGGTGAGGGTGTTGTGGTTCTCGACGACGACGCCGCGGCGGGGGCCCCCGACTTCCTGCATCCGCTTCACCTTCGCCGACGGTGTGGTGACGGGGGCGGTCGCGGCGGGGGCACGCTTCACCCACGGCACGGCCCCCGCGGGGGCAGCCGACGCCTCACCACCGGGGGACACAACCGCCCCGACGATCCCCGTCAGTTTCTCCGCGGCCCCCGTGATCCTGGACACGACGGGTTCGACGCGCCGCCACATCCGCTCGAACCACGTCGCGATATTGTCCAGCCACTTCGCGAGCCGGCCGGTGGCGGTGCCCCACGCCTTCGACATGAGGCCCGCCGCCTGGCGGAACACGGGCCCCAGACGCCGCACAAGGCCAATGACCCGCTGGATGATGCCGATCACGATCCGCAAGGGGGCGGACACCACCCGGATGACACCGGCGAAGATGCCACCCATCCGGCCGGCGGCACCCCCCGCCCGGATGAACCCACCGGCGACCGTCCCAAGCACCCGCAGGAACGCACCGGGGAACAGCATCCCCAACACCAACCCCAGCCGCTCGAACCATGGCGCCAGGGGGCGGGCCTTCTCCCCCAGCCACCCCAGGGCGGACGCCACAACCCGCACCACCGGCACCAGGATCTTGAAGGCGACGATGAGGGTCCCGGCGACACCCTTCGCGACGCCGCGCAGCACGGGCCACAACACGTTCTGGAGGAATGGCACGGCGGGTTTCAAGGCGTCAATGAGTTGGCGGCCGGCGTCGCGGGCCGCCAACGCGAACCGGGTGGCCCCCTCGGCGACCTGCCCCCAGTCGATGCGGCCCAACAGGTCGGAGGCCCCCGCCGCGGCACCCGCGATCGCCGCCCGGATCTCCCCCCACGGCACCCGACGGATGACGACCCCAACGGATTCCATGACCCCGGCGAGGCGCTTACCAAGCGCATCCGTGTCAACCTTCTTCAGCCGGTCGGTGATGGACTGGAACACCCGGCCGGCGGCGTCGTACGCGGGTCGCAACACCTGCCCCATCCGGGAGGCGAACACGTCCCGCAACGCCAACAGGCGCCCCTCCGTGGTCTTCGTGAACCGCTGCTGGGCGCCCTTGAACTGCTTGTCCATCGCCCGGCCGATCGCGGGGATCGCTTCCTTGGCGCTGATCTTGCCCTGCTCGAGGGCCTTCGACATCTCGGCCCCCGTCATCCCCAACTCTTTGGCGACCAGGCCACGGTTGAGGCGGACACCTTCTGACAGCTGGTTCAGCTCTTGGGTGGCAAGCTTTCCTTTCGCCTGGATCTGGCCGAGGGCCAGCGACCCGCGTTCCATTGCCTGCTCAATGTTCGCCCCCGACGCGGCGGCACCATCCGAGAGGCGGCGGGTGTAGGCGAGGGCGTCTTTGGCGCCCATCCCGAAACTCATGAGGGCGGACACGCCGGACCCGGCGGACGCCACCCCCAGCGCGGGGGACTCCTCCGCCAGTTTCTGGACCTCACGCATGATCCACGCGGCCTTCGTCGCGGACCCCGTGAACGTCTCGAACGCGACGCGCTGCCGGTCAACCGTGGTGAGGAACCCCACCCCCTCCCGGGTGGCGAACGCGGCGGCAACCCCGGACACGGCACCGACCGCAACAGCAGCCCGCGTCGCCACCCGCGTCATCGCGTTCAGGCCACTGGCGACGCCACCCGACGTCGCCTGCAGGCGCCGCAACCCCTTCACTTCGGCGGTGGCCGCTTGCTGCCCCATCCGGCCGATGGCGTTCCCCGCACCACGGGCCCCCGACGCCACCGCCCGGGCACCCAACAGCCGCAGCTGCACGATCACGTCTTCGCGCGCCACGGCACCCCCCTCACTTCGCCGGCCGGTTGTTGTGGGCCGCCACCTGAAAACCGATCTCCCACGCCAACACCCGGTCCACCAACCCACCCACCATGTGGGGGGCGACACCCATCAGGGGCCGCCAGTCCACCCCGTGGGTGGCGAGGGCCGCCGCCGCCCGCACCTCCGGGTCGGCGGCGACTATTCCCCCAGGGCCTGCTCGACGTCACCGGCGGACGCCGTCTGCCACTCCACCACCCGCCGCGCCAACTCCGCGACGCGCAGCATGAACCCACCGCACACGGCGGACACCACCACCTCCGGGTCGGTGCCGGCCGGCAGGCCCATCACCTCGGCGAACCCACCAGCCCACGACGGAAAGTCGAGGCGTTCGCCACCGTCAACGATCGTGACCTTCTCGGTGACCATCGCAAGGAACCGGGCGTCGGTGACGTCCCGCCCCACCTGGGCGACGTCCTCCAGGCCGACGGGGCGCACCGTGAACCGCAACGCGTCGTCGGGGAACCCTGGGACGGGGAACTCGCGGCGGGCTTGGGCTTCCAGCGCCGCCAGCCGGGCCTGCATGCGTTGGGCGACACCACCGCGACCGGCGGCGGCCTCCACGTGCGCAGACCCGGCGGCGTCGACCACCCGCCCGGCGCCACCAACATCCGCCAGGGGTGCCCCCACCGATGCGGCATCCACCGTCCGGACCCGCAGGTCGATGCTGTCGCCGGTCACAGGAGGTCCGCGTCGACAGCCCACTCCAGGGACAGGACGGCCCCGTCGCTGGCCCCCGGGTCGCCCGCGTCGTCGGACACCCCGACGAGCAGCCCCATGAACTTCATGGTGTCACCGACGATCACCCCGTTACGGGCCCGGGACTTCGTGAGGGTCGCCCACGCCCGCCCACACCACCGGTTCAACTCGACGGTGTCCACGGCGGGGTTTCGGCCCCACGCGAGCCCCGTCGTCACGTTCTCACGTGACGGCCGGCCGGAGGTCACATAGTCACCGTCCCAGTCGGGGTTGCGTTCGGCTTCCGCCGTGACCCCACCACCCTCCCAGCTGGTGACACGCCACGGCGCCAACGCCTGCCCCGAATCGGGATGCGTGATCTGGATGGTGGCCACGAAGTCCTTCTTGCCGTGCCCCACCCGCGGGGCAATCCCCGTCGACATCGTCAGACCTCCATCGTGATCGGGAGCCTGGTGAGGCTCGTGATGATGTGCTCACCGTGCGGGCTGGTCCGCAGCCTGACCTGGGCGCGCACCAACCCCTGGGCGAGGTCCCCCACCGGGTTGTTCTCCGCCCGACACACCACCCGATACCCGGGGTTGGTGCCGGACTTGAACAAGGCCCCGACGGCCTGCAGGGCGGCGGCGGGGGCCGACAGGGCCGCCTCGAGCGTGGCGAGCGACACGTAGTCCCCGTCCAGCTGGGGGAACATGTTGTCTTCGACGATCGGCCCGACCTGCGCCATGTAGGCCATGACGGTGCGTGTCCCGCCGATGTCCCACCAGTGCGGCCACTTCGTGAGGTCCGCACACGTCCGGGAGCTGTAGTGCCGCACCCACGATGCGGTCTGCCGGAAGCTGTTGACCCCGGATTCGGCGACGGTGTTGCGGGCCGCCTCCCCCCGCGGTGCCTTCACCGCGACGCCATAGCGCAGATGGGAGCGCAGGCCGGCTGCGGCGAGGTTCTGGTTACCGGCCTCCACGTCGATGCGGGCAAGGATGGCTGCGAGGACGACGGACCCCGGCACCTCCCGTGTACCGACCCCCGAGGTGGTGGGGATGAGGATGGTGTCACCCTGCACACACGAGAACCGGCCGTCACCGGCGGCCGCCCGGATCGCGGCCCCCAACGCACTCAGGGTCGCATCGGATGCCCCATCCGTTGACTGGCCAATGTAGAACCGCTTCGTGGTGAACGCCCACGCGGCGAGGACGGCGGCGGGGGTGGTGGTCGTCACCTCGGGGGCGACAACCTGGCCGGGCCCCTCATCCGTGTTGATCGTCGCGAGGTTCGTCGCGAGGTCATAGGCGGGGCCGGTGCCCGTCAACGGCACCAGATGCAGCCGCCGTCCCCCCTCACGGAAGAACGCGTCTGCCATCGCCTGCAACGCCGTCGCCGCCGGGTAGGTGGCCCGGACGTCGTCGGCCCGGTTGAACGACCCGCGGGCGGTGACGGTGGAATGCAGCAGGAACAGGGGGTCGGTGCCGGTGGCGGGTGCCGCCACGGCGGGGGCGTCGTCGAGGACGAGGTCCGCCCCAATGTCGATAGCCATCAGGTCGCCTCCTTCTTGGGCCGCTTGGCCTTGTCGGTGGTGGGTTCGGCGGCCTCAAGGCAGCCACGCTCGAGCAGCTCCGCGACGTCGGGGTGATCGTCGGGGACGGTGGCCGACCCACCGGGTTCGATGACACCGAACCCCGTGATGAACAGCCCCTGGGTGGTGCGGTTGGTCACGTCCACGTGACAGGCTCCTTGTCGACGTCCGGCACGAACGGGGCGACCGGCACGGCCGGCACGGGCGGCGTGTAGGGCCCCTCGGGGCCGCCACCAGGATCCCCGGGCGGGATCTCCGTGTCCCCGATGGCGGGCAGCCACCGGGCCGTGAACGCTTCAGCGACGGCCACCTCAAGCAGGACACTGGCCTCCATGAGGACGGCCCCCTGCCGGTGTTCCTGCGGCGCCTGGAACTCGACGCGGGACACGGTGAGCCCCGTGATGGGGGACCCGTCGCGGGCCGCCCGCTGGACGAGACACTCGAGCGCCGTCCACGCCAACACGCTGCGCCGATGGTGGGCATCCAGGCGGTCCGACCCGGCGACAACCACGGCGACAGCCACGGCGAGCGTCGCATCCCGCGTGTCGGGGGTGGCCTCCACGAACCCGTCGGCCCCCGTCGTCCCGATCAGGCACGCCGGCCACATGTGGTGCCCGGTGCGCGGGTCACCCGGGTCCTCGAGCATCGTCACCGTCCGGAACCCCTCCAGGGTCCGGGGAGCCAAACCCGCCCGGCGTTCCTGGGCCGCCAGGTGCTGGGGGTGCAAGTCGAGGATGACCTGCACGAGGTGGCGGTCCACATCCCACGGGGTCACAAGCCGTGGGTCGCTCACCGCAGCTCACCGCGGGCGATGTACCGCGTGACCAGCTGGATGATCTCGGCGCGGGCGGGCGTGTCGATGACGACGGGGTTGCGGCCCCGTTTGGCCTGCACCGCCGCATACCACACGGGGGACCGGTACCCGATGCCCCACGTCAGCACACCGTTCCACGCCGACCGGCGCACAAGGGGGGGCCCTTGGGCGTGCGTCAACGCCCGGTGGAGGGCACCCGTCGCCCGCATCCCGCGGGGGTCCAACCCCTCCCGGGCTTTGCGGGCCACCCACTCCCGGGTGGCGGGCTTCCACCGGCGGGCGAACCGGCGTTCCTCGGAGGCGTGCAACTCTGCGAGCACCGCATCGGACCGCAACACGGGTTCCGGCCGGCGGGCCCGGTCACCGACTTCACCCACCATCCGGCGGGCCTCCCCGACACCCGTCACCCGCACCACGGAGCGGCGGGCCATCTAGGACAGCTCCACCCACGTCGGCACCCGGGCCTGGGCGACCAACTCGTCGAGGCTGTACCGGTAGTTGCGCACCAGCTGCTGGTATTCGCCTTGCTGGTCGGGGGTTGCGGCGGGGGCGTTCACCGCGGCGACGGAGGCCGCCGCATGCCACACCACCGTCTGACGGGCCAGCTGGTGAAGCTCGTCGCGCAACGCGACGCCGGCACGGCCGGCGACTTCACGGCACCCCGCGTCGATCAACCCTTCCACCTGGTCGCGGGTGGGGGTCGTCGCCGAGGTGAACGTCCCCTGGATCTCACCGGCGGATTCGCCACCACCCGTGTAGGGGTTGCGGGTGTGCTCGATGAGGACGGCGGCGACGTCTTCCACCGTCGGCCGGAACCCCACCGCCTGCGGGGTTTCCGTGACGACCAGCTGCTCGGCGATCCACAAGCCACCGGCACCGGAGTCCCACACCAGGGTGAACGTCCCCAGGGTTGGGGGGGCGGTGCGCGTCGCGGTGAACACCCCGGGGGCCTCTTCCACGATCCCAGTGTTCGACCGGGCGTCGATGGTGTTGCCTTGCCCGTCGGTGATCGTCACCCACCACTCACCCCCGGGGGGGGCGTCGGTGAGGAGGGCCTCGAACTGGGCGCCTGGGGCCGCGACGATCACGTCAGGATCGCGTTGTTCGTCAACTGGATGCCGGCGGACCCGGAGCCGGTGACCCATGCGGCCGCCGTTCCAACCCCCGTGTTGTCGCGGGCATGGACGTTGCTGCAGGTGCCGGCGGTGACGACCTGAAACGGCCAGTTCGCGGCCGCGGCGTTCGATCCGGGGACACGCCCTGAGGGGCCGGTGCGGCTGAAGACGTTGCCGATGAGGCGGCCCGCCGTGAACCCGTTCGCGAGGTTCCCGCCCAGGTTGATGCAGCTGTCGCCGGAGGCCATGCCCCACGCTTTGAACCGGTTGCGCATGACCTGGAAGTCCTCGGCGTGGTGCTCGAACATGACGCCCCACCGGGCCGTATGGCTGATGTCGTTGTCGACGATCTGCAGGCCCGTGACCCGGTGGTCGATGTTCGTCGCGGTGCGCCGGAACACGAACACCCCCGTTCCGTTCGACGCCCCAAGGGTGTGCCGGATGACGTTGCCCTTGATGACGCTGTTGTGGGCATCGGGGTACACACGGATCCCGTCGGCGTCCCACGTCGAGGTGCACCCGAGCACCGTGGTCTCCTGGCCGCGCAGCGTGAACCCGGCATGCGGGTTGTGCGACGACGCGCACCCGCTGAACGTGACGAGCGCCGACCCGGCGTGCGTGTCGAACGACACGTGCTTGCCGTGGCGGGACACGCACCCGGAGACGAGGACGTCGCGGGGCACACCCCCATACGCGACGTCACCCGTGGTCGTCACCGCATGCCTGGTCGACACCGCCAGACAGTTCCTGACCCGGATGCCCTCCGAGCCCCCATTGACCTGGACGCCGTAACCGAACCGGTTGGAGGCCGGCACGTCCGCATGGTCGCGGGACTCGCAGTCCTCCACCACCGCCTCGAGCACGTGGGTGAGGTCAATCCCCGCCGAGTCCCCCTGGAGGGTGTGGACACCGCGGACCGCCACGGCCTGCGCGAACGCGAAACCCACCATGTGGCTCGCATGCAGCAGCGGCTCCGCGTTCCGGATCGTGAAGCCCTCAAGGGTGATCCCCCGGCGCGGCGACACGGCCCGCACCGATGACGTCGCCGCCGTATAGGTGTCGCGCACCACACCACGGACCGTGACTTGGGTCGCCGAGTCGACGGACGCGATCCGCAGCTGCTCACCGCGTTTCACCGCGGCCCCGTCCTCCACGTTGTGGGCCACCGTCGAGGTCAGCAACACCACCGCCCCGGCCACCAGGCCCGCCGTTGAAGTGACGGACAGGGTCGCCTGGCCTGGCACGGCGTCCGCCGTCAACGCGACGGGTTCACCCACCGAGCCGTAGGCGTGAAGGGCGGGGCCCATCCCCTGCCAACCCCACGACCCCCACGCGGCCTGCACCAGCACCGTCCGGCCGGGGTCATCAGCAACCAGGTGGACGTTGTCCGGGATGGCAACCCCACCCGCAGACGCCAACCTGATCTCGCCTTGGGGCAGGACGACGGTCGCGCCGCGAGGCCCCCAGGCCCCAGCCGCCGCGACCGCCGCCTGCAACGCCCCAGCGTCATCCGTGACGCCATCCGCCGCGACCCCATAGTCGCGGGCGTACAACGTGGGGTGTCGTCCGAGGTTGTGGGCGACCAACAGGCCGGAGGCATCCCCAGGGGTGCCTTGGGCACCCTGGGGGCCCGTGGGGCCGGTGGGGCCCGGCGGGCCGGGTGGACCCACAGGGCCCACCCACCCGAAATCCCGGAACGAAACCACCCGACGTTACTTGCCGGCCGTGGGCTTCGACCCGGCGGCCTTCGACCCGGCCGTGGGCTCCCCGGGGTCGGAAACCGTCGCCGGCCGCTCCAGGTCATAGGCGCCACCACCGGGGTGGTCCTCGACCCAACCGGCGGGGATGTCCGACCCGGCGGCCACCAGACGGCGGACACCCAGCGGGTCGTACAGCTCCAGGTCACGGTCCGCCTTCTTGGGGGTGCTCATGCCAGCGCACCCTTCGCGAACGCACCGGGACGCCACACGGGGAACGCCGCCCGCGTCTCCACCAGCACCGTCACCCGGTTGCTCACGAAGTCGTCGGCGTCGCTGTCCGACAGGCGCACCGTCAAACCCTCACGGACCAGCAGCGTCGCCTGGGTGGAGTCACCCACCAGCACATGCGTGGTCGGCATCGCCGTGGTGACGATCGCCGGCAACCCCCAGATGCGGGGGTTCGGGTCCGGCGTCGCCGGGGACCCGTACACGTACCGTCCGGTGGTGTCCTTGATGAACCGGATGGCCTGCATCACCGACGGGTTCACCGCCACGAACGTCGGCTGGCCCTCCGCGAGCCACGTCGCGGTGATCGCCCGCTGCGTCGCCATGAGGGCGTCGTCACCGGCGACGAACGCGGGGACACCGATCCCCGTCGTGTTCAGCAGGCCCCGAATGTTCTGGCCGGCGCCGTCACCAGCGATCAGCTGGGCATCCAGACGGCGGCGCACATCGAACGAGATCAGCTGCTGAATGAACGTCAGCAGGCCGGCGGCGTCAGCGATCGACTGGCGCGACAGCTTCTTCCACTCGGCGATGGTGCGCACGGGGGCGGTCGCGTCGACCGTGACGAAGTTCGCCTCCGGCTTCGCCGCGTTCTCCGCCACCTCCACCGCCTGCCCCGGTGCGGTCTGCACCTGGACGTAGTCGACGCTGTTCGAGCCGGTGGTGCCGGTCGGCAACAGGTCCGTCAGGCGCAGCTGCCGCAACATGGGGGCGATGAACCCACGCCGGTCGGCGGGGATCGCCCCGTCAACGTCGCCGCTGCCCACCGGGGCCGCCAGGTACCGGCCGTCGCCCTGCCCGGAGGCCAGCAGGCGGACGGTGTCCTCCCGCTGCTCCTGGCTGTCGGGGGACGCTGAGAACAGGGTGATCGACCCAAACTTCGCCTTCGACGTCGCGTACTCGCCGGCCAGCTTGGCGCCCTCCGACGCGGCGAAGCCCTCAACGGTCCACTCATCGCGGCGGGAACCGCCGGACGCGTCGATGTGGCGGATGTCGCTGGGCGACATCGCCGACAGAAGCGTCCGCTCCACACCCTTCATCTCGGTGAGGGCGGCGGACGCCGCCTGGCACGCCTCGTCGGCGTCGCGCAACGCGACGTACTCGGGGGCCTGGTGCATCCCCTCGGGGGTGATGCCGGCGGCGCGGAACACGTCGGCCGCCTCGTCGCGGGCCTGCTCGAGGCCCCGCACTTCCTTCGTCTTGCCGCTGATCGCGGACTGGACTGCAGCCAGTTCGCGGCGGTCGTCAAGCTTGGCAGGCATGCGCTCCCTCCTTCGGGTTTCCGGGTTTCAGTGGTTGTGCCTGTGCACCCGGAGTGCAGGAGGCACCGTCCGCACCCACCCCCTGGTGGGGTGGGGGGAATCAGGTGGGGCCGGCGCCGACGGGCGCCGCGATCCCCAGGAAACTGGTGGTTTAGGCTGTCAGGCCCATGGTGCGGATCACGGCTTCCTTGTCGTCGTCATCCAGCAGACCAGCCGGCGGGGACTCCTCACCGGCCACATCGGTGGCGGCCTCGACAGCCACCTCGCGCGTCGGCGCGTCGGGCTCGGGCGGCGTCTTCGGCTCGGGCGGGGCGTCGGCCGACGCCGTCACGGTCGCCACCTCCGGCACCGCCGTGGTGGTGGGGCGGGTGGCGGCGGTCGCCCGGATCCGGGCATCGGGGTGGGCGCCCCGCAGACACGGCCCCCACTCCACCAAATCCATCCGCTCAAACCGCCAGTAGGTGCCGCCATCATCGCGGGGTTCCTCCACCACGGGGCCCGTCACCCACGCCCCGATCGACACGGCCCGCAGGGCGGGCAGGCCATCACCACCCGGGACGGTGCACGCACGCCACAAGTCCAGGGCCTCACGGGACCCACCGTCGTCGCCGCCGTCACCGACGAACAACTGGCCACGGGCAACCAACGCGTCACCCTCGATGCGCAACGCCAACGTCACCCCCACCGGGGTCTGTTCCCACAGGTGCGTCCACACCACCGCCGGCAACCCGAACCGCTCGATGGCCTCGTCGAACGCCCCCTCCTCAATGATGCGGCCCTGCGAGTCCGGCACCCCGAACCGGGTGATGACCGCCTCAATCACCCCGTGCCCCAGCGCATCCGGCGCCGCCGCATCCGCGGGTGGGGCGTCGATGGCCGCGGCCCGGAACGCGGCGCCATGCACCGCCGTGAAATACCCGCCGTCCTGGTTGTCGGGGGTCCACAACTCGCGGGGATCGGTGGGCCGCGAACCGCGGCCCTCAACGCTCATGGGCACGGGGTCACACCTCACTCGGGGTTGGGGGCACGGCGTCAACCGACGACAACGGCTGCAAGTTGTTCATCGGCAGGTACAGGAGGTCGGCGGCGTCCGATGGGTCACGCGGCCGGTTCATCAGCTCGCGCCCCTCGTTCGGGGTCAGCACGGCGGTGCCGATCGCCTCCCGCACCGCCTCAACCTCGCGCAGCCGGTCGCCGCGGAGGATGCCGGCGAAGTCGAACTCGACATAGGCGTCGTCGCGGGCCAGCAGGTGGCGGCACACCACCGCATTCAGCACCTGCTCGATCATGATGAGTGGGGGGGCGAGCCCATCCGTTAACGCGATCTCGCGGGCCTCACGGAAGTTGTTGAAGCTCGCGTGGTCGTAAATCCCGATCATCGGGGGTGGGATCTGGTAGATCGCGGCGACTTCATCACGGTTCAGGCGGCGCTGCTCAACCAGTTGGGCTTCCACCGCCGTCGTGCCACCCGCCTTGATGTCCTGCCATTCCACCCCGGGGGGCAGCACCGCCAACTTCCTGGCGTTCGCGGCCCCCGCATAGATCGACCGGACGGTCCGCGTCGTCTCCGCCACCAGCTGCTGGCGGGCTTCCGGCTCGATCCCCACGAACTCCTTCGACAGCTGCACCACCCCGGACGGGTAGGCGGCGTTCAGGAGGGACTTCTCGGACCACTCGCGGGCCCGTTCCTCCCCGCGGAGCGTGACACCCAACTGCTGCAGCGGGGACACACCAAGCCGCCCGAGGGGGGACCACCACCCGAAGTGGCACACGTCCCCGGCGGCGACCTCACGCCGCACCCCACCCGGTGTGGTGATCTGCCACCCCACGACCGGGGACCACGGGTCGCGTTTGTCCGCCATGATCGCCCTGGTGCGCCGCCAATCATGCGGCGTGAACGACAACCCCGACGCGGACACATCCACCTCGAGGACCCCGTTGCCGTGGACCAGCAGCGACCCCAAGGCGTGGCCAACCATGGCGATGGGGGTGCCCAACGGCCACGGTGACTCCAGGCCCATCGCCAGCCGGTCACCATCCGCACCACGCAACCTGGCACGTGACCCGTCCCCCAACCGGACGAACCCCTTCAGTGGCACGCGGGCCGCCCACGTCAGCATCCGGTTGATGCACACCCCAACCCACGGGTTCTCCGTCGCGAGCCGGGCGAACGACAACACCCGCCCGTCCATGTCGATGGGGGCCTGCAGCGACAACCCGGACCAGTCGTGCACCTCCGGCAGCAACGGCACATCCGTGCCGGTCACCTCGAGCACGCCTTCCGTGTTCATCACGAACGCCACCCGTCAACCACCGCCCGCGAGTTCTTGGATGAACAGCACCTGGCCGGCGGGAATGTGGACAACGCCACCCGCCTGCGTTTCGGAGCCCTTGGCGTCGATCACCGACGCCTGGTGGAGACTGACCCGGTCGCGGTGGTCACCGACCATCACACCCCGCACACCCTCCCCGGCGATGGTGGACACCACCACCAGCCGCCCAACCAGGACGGGGCCCCGGCCACGGGTGCGGAGCACCACCAGCAGGACCGCGGCGACCGCCACCAGACACGCCAGACTCGAAACGGCGACCAGCACCCCTACCGGCGTCACTCGACGCCGGCCGTCATCGCGGCCATCACAGCAAGCAACCCGTCGGGGTCCATGTTCGGCTCCTCCTTCACGGGGGTCGACGCCACCTGCTGCCAATGCACCAGCGACGCCGCGACCAACGCGTCAATGACCCGACGGTCCTGGAACGACGCCTGCCGGGACTGCGACACCCGGTCGAAACGGTACCGGTCATGCGACACGGGTTTCGCGACGGCATTCAGCACGTGGGAGGTCAACAGCGGGTCATGGGGGTGGCACAACAACCCGAGGCGCACCGCTTCCATGAACGATGCGAACACCTGGGCCTGCACCGTGTTCGACGACGGCACACCCACCACCTCAACCCCGAGGCCGTGGCCGTCCTCCCACGCATGCGACACGCCACCATCCGCGGCAACCCCGGGGGGTGCCTCCAGCCATTCGGCGAACTGCTCCCCCGACGCCGCCGGGTCGATCACCGCCAACCGGATCGGGTTGCGGCGGTGAATCTCGATGAACGCGTCACGCACCACACCAGCCGGCATCGACGTTCCATCCCGCGGTGGCACCAACACCGCCGGATGCCCCAACACCCGCCGGCCATCCCCCGGCAACCAGAACGGCACCACCGCCGTCGTGTCATGCCGCCACGCGAAGTCGGCACCCACCGCAACCTCGACACCAGCCGGGATCTCCACCCGCGGCAGGCCACGCCACTCCGCCTCGTTCACCGCCGACGACGCATCCCGCTCCGGCCGGCCACACGTGAACCGCGCCCAATGCTGGAAGTTGTAGGTCGGTTCCGCCCGCTTCTCCGCCAACGCCTCCACCGTGATGGCCCGCAACGGGTTCGCCTGCTTCACCACCGCCATGTCATCGACGTCGGCGCCGGCGGCGACGGCATGGATGCGGATCTCGAACCCCGGCATCGCCCCGACGATCAGGCCGGGGGTGCGGACCACGCGGCCGCGGGCCTCGCACTCCGCGAGGGCGTTCGCCTTCGCCACCTCATACTCGCTGTCGGGTTCACCAGCCGTCGAAATGATGATGATCTGGCCGCGGCGTTTCATGAGCTTCCCCGACCATGTCCGATACAGCGACAGGTCACGGTGCCGGTGCAACTCCTCCAGCACCGCAAGGGTGGGGATGACGCCGTCCCCGGTCCCCGCGTCCGCCGCGAACACCTGGAGGCGTCCACCCGTCTCCGGGCACGTCACCCGCCTGTACCCCTCCAACAGGCGGAACCTCGCATCCCACCCGGGGGACCGTCGCACCAGGCCGAACGCCTGCCGCAACAACGTCCCCGCCTGGTCCCGCGACGCGGCAGCCACCGGAACATCCGCATCATCCACCAGAAACAGGTGCAGCAGCGTGATCCCCGCCACCGTGGTCGTTTTGGCGTTGCCTTCGGGGACCTCCACCCACACCCGGTCCACACCGCGACACAACGCGTCGATGATGGCCACCTGGAACGGCTCCGGATCCCACCGGCCCCCCGTGTCCAACACCAGGGACCGCGCCAACTTCAACGCATCCTCGAGGGCGACTCCCCGCAAACACGCACCCCCCCGCCCCGGTCGGGCCCCGGGGGACGCCAGCCCAGGCGGCCCCCGTCAGTTAGCGGGCGCGGCGGGCGGCCAACTCATCCAGCGGGGATGTCGCGGTCCCCGGGGAATCGGCCCCACCCGCCTGCCCCTCATTTGCCGCCGCCACTGCGGGCGTCTTCGGTGTCAACACTACCAGCCACTGGCGGACAGCGGCCTGCGCCGCGAACTCCACCGCCAACGCCGGGTGCGGCACCGGCCGGTCCCGGCCATCCATCACGACTTCACCCTCCGCTTCGACCCGGCGGGCGGCGTCCCTCATCCTCGCCAACTGGCCGGCGCACGCCTCCAACCCCACCGGTGATGCCGACGCGGCATGCGGCCCCAACGCCTTCACCATATCCCGCCACGCGGCCCGCACGTCGTCCGACAGGTGCCCCGGGGCGGGCCGCGCCGCCGGCCGCTTGCGCCGCACGGTCTTCGGTTCCACCGGGTCAGTTTTCATGCCGTCATCCTAGCAAAAACCCGAAGGGCAAGCCATTCCCGGGGG
>JACCEA012272673.1_pt1 | contig 22845 bp, 26 predicted proteins | sample 7449851 | NCBI WGS metagenome assembly JACCEA01 (sample SAMN15323453, study PRJNA562643) | freshwater metagenome | isolation source: river surface water | place: USA:Blue River Watershed | collected 2017-08-18 | reverse complement strand
TTGAGGGCTGTCGATTGATGTCGTTTGTTTGCTCACCATTGTAAAAGTTGAAAGAGTCTTGGTCAATGTGAATGGTTTACAGGAACAACTCTAAGACACAGTTGCACCGACCGCCATCGACAGAATGGAGACTATCAAGAACGCTGACTATGAGGAGGAGATGTTCGCCAAGGCACGGGCATGGATGAATGTCCAGCAGGGGGATTCTTGGGAAGCGGAGCCGCCTGAGGACCTCCGCGATTACGTGACCAGTCTCATCTGGCAGGATGAGAAGGACTGGGAGAACTACATCGAGAACGGCGGAGAGATGATTGAGTACTATCGCCTGCGGCGGGCGGAGAAGAAGGCTCTGGCCTCCACTCCTGAGGCTATCGCGGCGAAGGAGGCGGTCCGCAGAGAGAAGGAGGCCGCACGGGCTGAGGCACGGATGTGGAGGGAGGCTCAGAGGGAGGCTCTCAAGGCCGCTGCGGCGGCTCAGAAGGAGGCTGCGCGACTTGCGCAGAAGGCCGCTGCGGATAGTGCCGTTCTTGCGGGTCGGATTGCTGCGGGGGAACGGTGCAGTCCCCGCCTGCGGTCTAAGGCTGGCGTATGAACAGTGACCCACGACACAAAATATCTTTCTGATTTTAATGGTCTTTTTGGTTGTGTGTATGACGGACAATTACCAGTAACGCTGCATCCAATCGAAGTGGTAGGCTTCGCGCTCCTCTTGTTGGCGTTCCTTGGCTATAATGTAGGCCTCCTCTGCGTCTTCCAGGATGGCCTGGTGCTTCTTTATCCAGGCAAGATTATCCGATTGCTGTTTCTTACATCTGGGGCAGGTGCAGTGCGTCATAGACAGATAATCCATATACCCCTCGTATCCGCCTGCAGCATAGATACGCTCCAGGCGCGGGGTGGGCTCTGTGCAGACCGGCTCTTTGGCTGTCAGAGTCAGAGCGGACAAGGGGATGAGTGTGTCATCATCCTCTGGTACGGGATCGCAGCGTGCCGTGCGCTTGTCCTTCTTTGCTGACTTATTGTGGGGCTTGCGCCACTTTCCCTTACGGCTGTGTGTGTTATCATGGTAATCCATTTTGTGTGAGGAGGAACGGTGACTGTCTTGGTGTCGCGGGGTTCCTGGTGGTTGTTTGTGCGGGCCATGTGGGCCGTCAATTTTTACCCCATAGTTATCATTCAGAGTATTGAAAAGATGACTATTATGTTTTCCTGAGAGACTCACGGTACCATGACCTCATATAGTATCGCTGCGGAGTCATTCTTAACGCAACGTGATATAGTTCTTCAAGGAGTTCGTGCTACTGCCGTAGCAGTTCTATCTGATGATATTCTTCTTAGTAACTTGAACTTTCAGGATGACGCCCGATTCGACCAACTGATGGGCCTGACAATGTCTGCAAATCAGATGCAACGTACTGCAACAGAACATATTTGGAGCACATGGCCTTGCGGTATGTGGGCGAGCATCTGTGAAGCGACTTTACTGGGGCCATTTGTGTCACATGAAGAGGCCATGGTTCACTTACGCTTACTACCTCGTTCCTGCTTTGGAGCAATTTCCTGGCAGGTGGGTGTTCCTCCTGAACGATTGATGATCGGCTAGAACGGTGGTAATTAAAGGTGATGGTATGATGGCAGACTGTATGGATTGAGTACGATGAAATCATGGCGCAACCTAAGACGTACGCGTTCAACTCTGCTGTTACGAGAAGCACGGTTCAGCTGATGGAAGATGGAACCTTACATGATGAACACTATGAGACCGTTTATCCATCATTCGGAGAATGGGTAGATATCATGTATGGAATTACAAAGCGACTCTCGTCATCTTGTACAGAGTACCGTATACTCAGCCCATGTTCCTGTGTAGAGTATTCTTCAGGATATTATACGGAGTACTGGAATGGCGATAAATGGCTTACTTCTTCTGATGAGAAACGCAGATGGCGTACAATTGAAGATTGGGTTCGATGTGTTGACGGAATTGATGTTCCTTCTGCATCACGAAAATGGATTACGTACACTGGTGTCGCTCTTCTGGGGATTGCTGCAGGTGTGGCGTTTGCTAAACGGCGGTGAAAAGTTGATACATGGATGGGTTCGGTGATTGATGCCATTAGTCACAAGAGACTAGATACATTCAAAGATGCAATTTCGCTTCAAGAACGATTTTATTGATAGCACAGTGACCTTGCAAGAGGATGGCACAGTTATCGAACTGTTCGGTGTTGGTGGTTCAGTGGTGACGAGTCCACAGAAGTTTGCCTCTGTGGCAAAATGGCTAGACAGAATGCACCTGGAGACCAGGCAATGTAACTCCTATTCTAGATGGAATGAAGATGATGGCGATATGCACTGGGAGGATGAGGTGGAGTGGTACATGCCTGCCACGTACTCTTGTAGCCGCGACGGGATTATGATTTGTGAGGTAGAGAGCACCCCTGATGACACGGTTGAGAATGGTGAGAAGGTATGGGCCTCTGTCTATGACTGGGCTGCGGAGATGTTGGCTTGAAGGGGTGAGGAGGGTCAAAGTTTGGACCTTGCGGATAAAAAGATGACGGGTTGTTTTGGTGAGAGAAATGGCAAGTACAAATGCCCGTTCGCCGTTCTAGCCGCCTTGCCACCAAGCCCCGTGTCTCCTATGCAGAGCAGGATGAGGAGCCTGTTGTGCCTCAGCAGTCAAACGTTCGTCGTTCAACTCGTCTAGCCTCCAAGAATCATTAAACATGTGTTTTCTGCTGTTTTTGGCATCAGGAAACACACGAATGTGCCGATATGGGTTCATATTTTAAGTGCTGGACAAGTAAGGCCTCTTACGGAAGGTAAACCCATACCTTTTCTTGCAGTACACTAACAATACCAGAAGGAATTGTCGCAGTTCATTGTTTGGATTGCTGTTTGGTAGCATCTGCAGCTGCGTACCGTGGAACCTGCTGGTTCCTTTCGACGTTTACGATATTTGGTTTGCTGTGTGATTCCTACTATCAGGAATCGTTGCCCCTCTTCTGCCCACGTCTAACCAGTTTGCTGCGACCGTATGGTTAACTGTTTCTCTGAAATAGTATTTACGGGGTTGCTGGATGGTCTCATGACCGGTTAGAATGGGCAGAAGAGAGGACTTTATGATAGAATGATTAAATTCTATCACTTAATAATAAAAGAAAAATAAAACCAGGTTCCCTTCATTAGAATTCGCATAATCTATTGGAGTTGCTGTACGGAACCTTCACCACACTCATGCCGGAGAAGTTTTTGGCCGGGTGTGAACGCAGGCGGGGCAATAAAAGTTGAACATGGCAATAGGCTGTGCTTTACAGAAGTAGGACCGACTAAGACAATCGATTCTACGCAACCAGAATGGCAAACGTAACCTATGCATCTGCAACAGACAAGGGCTGCTACTCCTACAACCAGGACCGGGCCTGGACGGGGTACCGTGACGGGGCGCACATGGTCTCCGTATTCGACGGGCACGGAACCTACGGTGAGGAGGCAGCAGCGGCTGCAGCAGAGTACTTCTCCACTGCGTGCTACGAAGACTACAGCTGGCCAGAGCTGTTTGAGAATGCGGACAGCTACTTCCGCGCCCACCTGGAGCGCACGCTGACGGAGAAGCGCATCCTCAATCGAAAGGAGGGCGGGGGCATCTACGACCTGGCAGGGTATCCTATTCGCGGCGGCACCACGGGCTCGGTGGTGCGGATTCATGCAGATGGGGCCATGACCGCGGCGCACGTGGGGGACTCTGAGATTCGCTACTACGATGTCGGCGGAGCCGCAGAGGGCGTCGGTCTCTGTGTGGACCACAGCCCCAACAATCTGGAGGAGTTCAAGCGCATCCGCGCCTCGCACCCTGCCAGCCAGTTCCTGTTCGGGTCTCCACATGGGCTGACCACGCGCCCCGTCTTTGTGCCGGCTGCTGCTGGAACCTGGGCCATGAATCCCGCGGGCGGCTGCCAGTACTCGGATGTGCGACATTCGTGGGCCTCCTACTTCGTCGCGGCTGGCGCTGTGGGGCGGGAGCAGCTGGCCATGACGAGGGCGCTGGGCAACTTCCATCTCAAGCGGCATGGACTCATCTCGACGCCGCACGTGGTGGATGTGGATGCACCGGCTGCTGTTCGCGCCCTTGTGGTGGCATCGGACGGCCTCTGGGATGCCTGCCAGTACGAGGCAGTGGGGGAGATTGTGCACCGCCCTGACCTCCTGGGGGATGCACCGGCCGCAGCGGCGGCGCTTCTGGACTACGGCATCCGCACGTCGAAGCAGGTCTTCGGCGGAGTCACGGCACATGACAACATCACGGTGGCGGTGGCGTACATAAACGTGACTGGGGCTGGTGACCCTAAGTGATAGGTACCATGAAGAAACAGTCGCAACCTCCTACCATCCCCTTACGTGGGTTCACGATACCCGTTGTTACACCCACAGAGCCCGGCTTCCTCTTCTTTACCATGCTTCGCTCCTACAAACTCTCTGTGGTGCCCGCCATGAAGGCAGGAGCAGCGGCCATGGCCTTCGGCCAGCTTCTGCGTCACCCAGAGCTGTTGGCGGACCGCATCATCCGTCAGGTGGCACTGACCGCCCTGAATGATATGGAATACTCTATCCGTTCCGCGGCTGGTGCAGGCCCGCTGGACGAGTACTTTCTGCGGGACACCGTGCCTCGTGTACGCGCTGCGATTTCAGCAGCTGCGACCCAAATAAAAAGTGAAACAGGGCGTGACCCGTAAACCAAACAAACAAGACCACCAAGAAAAATGTCTGAATCCGATTATCTCATTGCCACCACTCCGCGCTCTCCTGGAACCAAGGGGCGACTCCTTACTCGTTCTTCACCGGCGTCGCCGACCCGCTCTCTTTCCTCTGTTGTAGCGGAGCCAGTAGTCTTCAAGGACCTGAACTTCGCCTCTCTTATTGTACATCCAGGTGAGGCGACGCATATCTGCTTCTATGTGAACAAGCATGGAATGGCATCTGTGATTGTGTCTCCCCTGAACGGCTAGGGTGGCGGGGCCAAAAAGGTGAAAATGGTTGGGCTGTGACCTTTTTGGTTTGCAAGACGAACATACGATGAAGTACTCTTACGTGATTAACGGAGAAGACCGTACGGCAGTTGCCACGAAGGACGGGCGCATTATGGAGGTGCGTCGCGGTGACCTAACGGGGTCCGCACTGCTGGCTGCTGGACGGCGTGTCTGGGCATCAGAGGCTGAATGGAAGTCAGAGTTGCCAACAGGGACAGTGATTGAACGTTCGTCGCCGCGTCTGACATCTAATCCACGCCTCAATCGGCTTCTGGACCATTGTGGTGGTCTTCGAATCTACGATACGGTGCGCTCCTACAGCGATGCAGAACGCTTTGCCACCCACCTCAAGAATATGAAGGCGATGGCTGAACAGGCAATGCCGAAGTACCGTGAATACTACGCGAAGCGGATTGAAGAGTGGGAGGCTGCGGTCCAAGCGGCAAGCACTGAACGCCGCTATTACCGAACCTGTTACGACCCTCTATTCTATTATGAACAGGGTAGCGATGTGCGCCCTGTCCACGTGAATCGTTCCGATGGGCTGCTGCTCTGTAGAATTGGGAATACATGGGCAGAACCACCCGTGGGTGCAACATTCTGGATTCCTTCTGATGACGGATATCGCAAGGCGGTCATCGATGAGGCGGTGGAGGATGTGCACACCGTCTATGCAGAACCGGTGTATATCCCTTCTCCAATCGCGCTCTCTGGGTTCGAGGATTCTGACCAAGTTCTGGTTGCGAACAAGCGTTTGCGAATGCTGGCGGGCCTATCGTTCTTCCTGCTCACGGCATATCGCCTATATAAAAAATAATCTGGACTGCTGAATAGGATGAACAGTGATAAAGTTGTTATGAATCCGGCATATGATGACAAAAGGAGGCGGGTAGAGGAAGTGGAGGATACGGGGTGTTTTTGGTGCTGTTCGTGGTTCTCATTTAGCTTTTGAGGATGTGACGTGAGCTGCCGTCGCGGTGTGTGGCAACGCACACGTGGCGGGTCTCCGTATTAAGATATGCTTGTATGATATGTTTTGGCTGGATAGTCCAGTTTGGGTCTGCTGGAGGGGATGCAAGGGCCTGCATCCTCGGCCCTGGGGCGGCAAGGGCCCAGGCCTCATCGAAGTTGCGGGCGGGTTGCGGTAGGCGATGTCCCGCGGCATTGATTGTTAACACAGTCCAGGATGTCATGATGTGGAATGCCTTACATTGTTTGTGTTGCAAGTGTGGTGATAGTCACATTTTCAGTGCAAGGGTGACTGACGGCTACTCATATTGTGTGGTATGGTACGATGTCTGCGCGAAGAGTAGTAGAGAACCGTGTCAGAGACGGCCCGCGGCGTATAGTGCCAGAACCGTTGCCTGTAAAGAAATGGATTATGGATGAATTTAAGGAAAAAGACAAAGTGGCCCCGTGGTCGAAGCCGCGTGGGTATGATACCACAATTCTTGAAGAGGCATACGCATTCAAAGCGGCTATGCGGGAAATGCGCCGACAAGAGAAAGAGGCTAATATAAAGAAAAACAAGGTCGCGCCAGCAGATATGGCGGCTAAGCCAAAGCGTCTGAAGAAATCACGGTCTTGGCGCTTGCTACCGGACCTGCCAGCGCTACGAATCAAGGAGCGTCTTACACGGTTCATTGGAACGCTATTCTGCATTCGGGCCGAAACTGAGGCGTACATACAGTGCAAAAAAGTTGACGGGGCTGCGTGACGTGGTTGTGCTCCTGTGTGCCCGTAAGAAGACTTACCTGTACAAAGCCTACGATGTCCACCGCTGTCCGTCACAGTCGCCGTCTGGCTGCAAAGCCCCGTGTCAACTACTCTGAGCTCGAGGAGGATGAGTTCGTTGCTGTGCGTACGTCTAGTCGCCTGGCTGCGAAGCCCCGTGTCGACTACGCTGAGAAGGAGGAGCCTGCTCCTGCTCCTGCTCCTGCTCCTGCTCCTGCTCCTGCTCCTGCTCCTGTGACCGTGACCATCCGCATCACTGAGAAGCCCGTGGATGAGGAGAAGCGGCGCATTGTCAGTCGCGTCAAGGAGCTTCTGGATAAGTGCGACAACAGCAAGGGCAAGCCCGCGAAGGCTGCCGTTGCTATCGAAATCATGCAGTACATCCTGACGTGCAAGGGGTTCTGCGATGCGCACCCGCGCTTCCGTGACACTGTCCTTGCCAAGTGCTACGAGTTCAAGAAGTATGAGGGGGGCCTTCCTGAGCTTGTATCTGCATGCGATGCCGTGCTCCACCTGTTCGGCAAGCCTCTTGAGGTGCCGGCACTGCTGCCTGTTGCTGTGCTACCGCCTGGGGCCTGCGGCGACTGTTCTGACTGCAAGGCTACGGAGGAGAAGCGCCGCGCAGAGCTGGAGGCGCATTATGCGAAGGCGGCTGCCAGGGTGGCTTCTGCCGCTGCGCCAGCAGCACCTGTTCCGGTCGACATCTCCTTCCTCCGTCAGCAGCTCCGCCGCATGAAGGATGAGATAGAGGATGCAGATTCTAAAGGCTACTTCCACAGCCTGGTCGATGACTATCTCACCTATGTACGTAAGCCCGAGGTGCTAGAGGCACTCAAGACACCATGTGACCGAATGATTGCGCGCGGCGTCATTCGCCAGTATGAGGGAAGACTCTGTGACCAGCAAGAGGATGCGCTCGCTGACTTCCTCAAGCTCTGCCCTGTCTAATCAGGGCAACAAATACACGAAACAGAATAGGAATACAAAAAAATAAAACCCAAAAAACACAGAAAACACCTCTTTTTTGGTTGCGAAACCTAAAGCATACACCAGAAGTAGATGTCAGTTATGCTCCACAGAATATTACACCTCAACCCGCCTATGTTGGAGAACTTTGCATTTGCATCTCTGGAAGATGCACTGGATGACCTGATTGGAGCATGGGAAGATGGAGATGTTGACCTCACTGGTATTATTGGGTTCTTGAAGGAGAAGGGTGTACCCGTTCACGGGCTCGAATCGGATGCAGATGTAACAGAGGATACACAGGCGTATTTATTGGAGGGCGCAGGGCTAATGGCCCGTGGACTCATTGCCGAGAATCCTGCGGTACAAAAACAGTTGCGCGATGTCATTGCCATGGGTGCCGGCATTCTAGTACTGCCGATGACAGATCCATGGTTCGAGGTGTTGGCGGGATATTGTGAACGTCGTGCGACCATTGATGAATTCCCAACAGCTCACCCTGACCCCTTTTTGGAGGCCGCAGTTCGGCACTGGGTCCAAAGGGCGTAACGTATTCCCATTTCCAACAGAACCAGGAAAATGGCATAGCCGAACACAAACGTAGCAATATAGTCCATCGTATGTGCTGTATTGGTCAGTGATGACAGCTGTCATTTTTGGTTGCCTCTTGACTTAAAGGGGCACTCTTTCTGTTTCCTCAGATGAGTATCGAACGCGGCACCGGTGTCAAGGGTTCTGATGTGTACACGAATACGGGTGACCCACGCCTGGACTTGTCCGTATCTCTGGTGCGCGGGGCTACGGGTATCTCTGCAGGGGTGGAGAAGGTGATTGACATGGGTACGCTCGAGGCACTGGAGGATGCCTTCGTGATGGCGTTCCATACGCGTAATGTGCGCGGCGGCAAGGGGGAGCGTGCACTGTTTCACGATATGCTGAAGACTCTATGGAGCCGCAAACAGGGAGTTACAGAGGATGTGCTGAGACTGGTGCCAGAGTATGGTACCTGGAAGGACCTGTTTGAGCTGGCTGTGCCTTCGTGTAACGGGCCGGTGAATTTCCGTCGTCACGTGATTGACCTGGCTGTTACTCAGTTGCTCGCGGATGAGGCTACGGAGGAGGGCAAGTCGATTTCGCTGTGTGCCAAGTGGGCGCCTCGTGAGGACAAACACGGTGACCTGGCGAGCATGATGGCGGCTGCACTTTTCCCTGGTGTGTGTAGCTATCCTGGTCGTATGAAGTGCTACCGCAAGCTCGTGGCCGGTCTGAACAAACGTCTGGCAACGGTTGAGACGCTCATGTGTGGCGACGCGTGGGCTGACATCAAGCCTGGGTCTGTCCCTGGTCGTGCGGGCAAGGTGTATGCAAAGGCGTTCCTGAATGAGACGAAGAGTGGTGAGCTGCGGCATCCGGATGACAAGGACCGCATGGCCTGCCGTGCGCGTTTCCAGGAGCATTTTACACGGGCTGCTGCGGGGAAGGCGAAGGTCCACGGTGCCGACACTCTGTATCCCCATGAGGTCGTGAAGCGGGCGTACCTGGGTCGTGGCGGACTTGGTGAAGATGAGCGGAATCAGTTGGCGGCGATTTGGCAGTCGATGATTGAGAAGGCACGGGCTGATGGCGGTCTACGTCGAACCATCTTCATGAGCGACTTCAGTGGTTCCATGCAGGCAGGTCGAAATGGTGATACGCCGTATTGGGTGTCCATGGCGCTGGGTCTGCTTGGTTCTCAGGTGACCGGTGATGCTTTCCGCGGGCGCCTGATGACGTTCGATTCGAAGCCGACGTGGCACACATTTCCTGAGGGCGGCGACCTGTTCGCTTCTCTGCAGACCCTGTCTGGTTCGATTGGCCAGGGACTCAGTACGGATTTCCAGGCGGCGATGGACCTGATTCTGGGTGAACTAAAGGCGAAGCGGGTGCGCCCTGAGGATGTACCGGAGAACCTCGTGGTACTCACGGATATGGGCTGGGACCAGGCATGCGGATCCTCACAGTCGAGTATATATACGAATGCTTCGTATCGCCATGTGGTGAAGACAGGGAGTTGGCAGACGCACATTGAGATGATTCGTGAGGCGTTCAAGCGCGCGGGTGAGGATATGTGGGGGCCGGGTTGCGGATTTGTGCCACCTCGGATTGTTGTGTGGAACTTGGCCGCTGGGTCGAAGGACCATCACGCTACCGCAGACACTCCTGGTGTTGCAATGCTCAGTGGCTGGTCACCGACTCTTTTCAAGGTGCTGCAGACCGATGGCCCCCGTACCATGACCGCGTATGAGATGCTGCGGGTGGAGCTCGACCAGGCGCAGTATGACCCAGTGCGTATGGCAGTGCGGACTGCTGTGGGTGACTACCCGAATCATGCGAATAGTTGGGGGTCGGATGCCTAAATAAATTATTGGTAAGAACCACGGGGTCTGGATGAGGTGGAGCAATCAGTTTGACTGTCGTTAGAAAAATGTAAAGGGCAGGCGGTTCGTGACCGCTACGGTATTCTATGCTTTCAATGTATGACATTCGAAGCAAAGAAAATATATAAGTTGATGTTACGTTATGAACATTTAAGGAGTCTAAACCTTGCTGGGCATGTAGAGGGTAGTAGTGGCAGCCGCAGAGCGCAGGTAGTTGGTAACCTTGCTGGAAACAATGTTGAAGCGGGCCTGGGCCTTGGCGATGGCCTTCTTGGCGTCATCATATGCAGTCTGGGCGTTAGGTACAGTCATCACCGCCGCAGCCGAAAGCGCACCCGCCACAGCAGAAATAGCTAAGTGAGAGAGGAGGCCGAGGAGGTCAAGGGCATCCTTGTCCGTGTTGTATTTAGCAACAGCAGTAGTATATGTTGTCTGCGCAGCGGCACGGGCAATGTATGCCGTATTAGCAGAATTATAACTAACCTGTGCCCCAGCAACAGCACCAACCTGGTCATTATAGAGAGCCTCCAAGCGGGTGACATCCTGCTGGGCTGCGAGCAGGTCAGCATCATCAATCATGCCTGCATAACCATTGTAGAATGCACTACTAGATTGATATGCAACAGGTGAACCCTGTGTATTGGGGTCAACGAATACATTCGCAGGGTTAGGGATGCCTGGGGTGGGGGTATCATTTACAAGAGACCAAGGTGTCTGGAACTGGCTGATATATGCCGTCTTCTTAGCATCCCGAGCAGCCTCGGCGTTACCAAGGGCAGTCAGTGCATCGGTGTAACGGTTGAGGTAAAGTACCTTGTTTGCATCTGCTGTAATATACACCTTTCTTGCATATGCACGCTCAGCAGTCACCTGAGCAGCGCGTGCAAGCTGCCAGTCTGAGAAATCACCAGCAGAGCCAGAAACCTGGTAAGCATCCTCCTTGCTCTCGGTGAGGGCACGAGCAGCATCGAGCTCAGCAGAGAGAGTCGCCAACTTCTTGGGTACAGTGCTAGTACCATCATTGGGGTAGAATTCATCATACGCATCGGCCTTCATGAGAGCCAGGGAAGGAATCTCCTGAGAGAGAGTCTGAACCGCAGTATAGGAAGCGAGGAGAGCATTTAATGTGCTAGCCTGAAGAGTCTCCCATGCAGATTGCCCCGCCATTGCATTTGTGCTCCAGGCAGTATTCGCAGTAGACGCATCATCATATAGGCCTTGCTCAATGATTTCAGTACCAATGGCGGTGGTGTATTCAGCAGAAAGAGAGGCAAGGTATGCATTCATGCTGTCAAGGGCGGCCTGAGCCTGTACCTTTGCAACAAGTGCATCCTGCTCTGTTACAGTTAATGCCTCATACGCTGCATCAGCAACAGCCCTCTCACCTTCAATCGAGGCAAGCTTAGCCTTGTGCAGCACAACGGATGCAGTGTTCACAGCCGTCTGCATGGATGCAGGGACAGCGGTGGCAGAAGAAACAAGCTTAGCACCAGGTACCTTATTGAAGGCAGCAGTGTAATTGGCAACTGTCTCCTGACCGGCAGGGACGGTTACAGCCTCAATCTGTGCATCACTGAAATCCTGGGGGAACAGCTCGACCTGGGTGCCAAAGTGCGCCACAAAGGCAACACGGCGTGTCTTGACCTCGCCATTCAGAGAAACAGTAGCATCTGTGTATTTACCCTGCTGTATGACATATGCGGAGTCATTCTGGATATTAGCACCAGTATAGTCATCGGCACTTGCATTCTTGCCAACAGCTGTCAGATTCTGGGGAGGTCTGACTAAGATATCGAACACGAATGTCATAGAGTCACCACCCTTCAGGGGGAGGAAATCAATGTGCTTGATGCTCTCATTGCCAGTACCTCTGAAAAGGTACCCATCGAGGGTGGCCTTGGGGATCTGGGTAAGGAAAAGGCGACGCTTGGCCTTGGCATCCGCAGATGTGATGCGGCCGGTATTACCACGGATAACATCATACATATCTTTTGCACCCTCCGTATCCTTCAGTGTAACCTCGATATTCAACACGTTGGAAGCCTCGAGTAAGTCGAGCAGGCCGTTGGAGGCAAGGAGGCTGTTGAGGTACTCACGCAGACCATCGCCGAGCACAGACGACACATTATCACCCACCGCAGAAGAGGGGCCATGGTTAGCATCGCGCTGTGATGCAGTGTTGATAAGACTCTTAAGGATTGTGGTGAAGTCAGTCTCGTTACTGAGGCCGACATCGTACATAGGTGTTGTGTTAGCATTCACCTCGTTGTTAGCGTTCGGGCCAGATAGAACGGTGTTAGCCTCATCAACTGTGAAACAGCTGAGCAGCTTGATAGACTCCTCGATGGAGAGAGTCTTCTCAAGGATAGACTCAATGCCAACGAAGGCCAGCTCCTGCTTCTCGGCAACGCCGATGGAAGCGTTTGAGGTGATCTCCATGCTACCAGCCATGGGGGAGAGAATAGCCGCGCGGCTAGTATCGTTCAAACTCTTAAGCGTAAACTTGCCCATTTTATACTCATTGCCGGTAAAATCTTTTGACCGGTTCATTGTTTTGAACACGTTTATCCAGGATTAATTTAACGGAGGCCGGAAATAGAGGATGGGTGAACCCAACATTATGTCCGTGCCATTTCAGTTGCGGGCGAACGATGTTCAGCGGCACATTATTAATATTGATACGCGGTTCCGGGACTCTGCGGAGATGTCCACATCGTCGAATTTCTACTATACCCTGGCTTCCCCCATCAAGAACATTCTCCGTGTGCGGATCACGTCGGTGGAATTTCCGAACAACTACTACCAGTTCACACGCAAACGTAAGAATGTGACATTCCGGGTGATTTACCAGGGTCCATCGGGGCCGATGGGGCAGCCCATTGAGATTGAAGAAGGGACATATAACGCATTTGAGTTGCAGGATGCATTAAATGACATCTTCCAGGAGCCCGGGGGGCTAAACTGGCTGTCCGTGGCGTTTGTAGCGACCACAGGTCACTTTATATTTACAGGAACGCAGAATTTTGCGATTGACACGTCATATGAGACATATGACCGGCCGTTTGACTATGGTCTGACCTACTACATGGGGTTTTCACGGAAGTTGCACAAGGCAACGTCACCATCTGCTGGGAAGTTCGTTGTTGAGTCGGATGGGCTTTCAAACTTTGCCGGGGATTCATACATGTTGTTACGACTGAATGACTTTCAGTGTGTCAAACATCGTACCGATGAGACATATTTAGAGGCTTTCGCGAAGATTGTGCTTCGCGATTCGAAGAACAACGTGAACTTCGACGACTATGCCAGTCAACACATCAAGGAAGTGGTATTTACAGCCCCACAGGACTTAACTCGATTGAAGGTGCAGATGCTCGATGCGTACGGTGAATTGGCGGACCTAACGAGCATTAATTATAGTTTCTCGATTGAAGTAACGGAAATCAAAAACCTCAGCTTATATAATACGATTCGGGATTCACTTGCTTTGCGATACACTGTTGGTAGTGGCGGCAGCCGCGGTGGCCAGCTTGACCTTTAGAGCCATTTCAGATCTGAGTAGTTCAACACGCTGTACAACACGTTCACGGTCAGCTTGCGTATTAATGGCGGATACCTGTTGCATAATATCCAGTATACGGGCATTATAGTAGTTCACCTGTTTTGCAGCTTCTCTGCAAAAAAGCGGTACATCCGGTTTTGTACATGTTGTAATAACCTGTTGCGGTTCGCCGTAGATTGGCTTCTGCATCTTTAATCTACGTCAAGAATAAGCGGGTGAATGGGGCGTACTATTTATGGAAGCGCACCTCGTCGCGTTGCTCCAAAAAAACCTTGTTGTGACTTGGGGGCCGATTTTGCAGACCAGGTATTTTTAGAGGCGTCAACTGGGATGCTTGGTATTATTTCAGAATTAACGAATGTAATTGATTCTATGATTAAACTCCGTGTTGAGATGATGTTCATTGGCAAAATGGAAGCCACCTCTTCCACTACCCCGCCGGTGTTGACACGTCTTATGTGGATTGAAGAAAACAAGGGTACCAAATTCGACCGTGATAACCCAATTCACGTACTCCAGCTCAAGGATAAGTACATGCAACTCAGGCAAGATTGGCGTCAGGACCCTCTCCTTAAGAAGGTGGAAGCCGATATATCTACTTCTGCTGCAGCTGCACTAAGTGAACTAAACTTGACACCCGTGGCCTAATGGGTTGGTCAGTGTCCAACGACGAAGATGACGACTGTGACAACTGCTTTCTGCAACCAGGTGAACAATGCGGTACTCGATGAGGGTGCGAATGCGGGGTTCTTGTATGGACTGATTACAAACGATGAGGAGATGTCGGCACTGGCAGTGGCAGCATCTTGTCATTCGGAAGAGGGAGAGCTCCAGTCAGCGGCTCTCTGGGCCCTCGGAATCATGATGGTGGCCGATTCCGCAGTAATCCAACAGGCGGCGTACGATGTGGCACGGGACAATCCTCTGTCAGCTGCGTGTGCGGCACTGGCGGGTGACAACGCGGACCTGGCGGCATCTGCCGCATACTTCATGGCGGGATTTGTAAGTCATAGCTCTCCAGAGGAGTTGGTGTCGATGGGTACTGCACTCCGCGCTTATGCTGGGCGATGGGGTGATAAGAAGGCGGTGTTCGAACATTTGCGGGAAGCGATGTATCGGTTCGGTATGGAGAAACCGGTCCAGGCACCCCTGCCCGTTGCACTGGCTCTCTTCGTGGCGGCCCCGCATGAGTCCGACTGCTGCCGGCTGGCCATGGCTATTGGGAACATTGCGGCTGAGACATCACAGGCGACTGTGACACAGCGGGTTGAGGCAATGGCATTCCTGGAGAAAGCGGCCGCGATGTTGCACAATAGCCGCGGTGGGGTGTTCGCTAAGGAGCTGTGTTGGGCCGTGTCGAACCTCGCGTGCGACGGTCTCTGGGCCGACTGGATTCACGAGAGCCCCCTGTATCGCGCACTTCTATACACGATGCCTGAGACTGCAAAGAATGAGAATCTGATGGCGCTGGCGAATATGGTCGTGTCCGCTAGCCTGGATTCTCAACTTCTGATGCGGGCTGACCGACTGCTGATTGCGGCCCTCCAGAGTTACAGGGGGCGCCCGAACCTTGATGTTGCGAAGGCAGTGCGACTGCTCGTGACCGATGATGATGAGAACAGCGACTTCGACTACGAAAGTGAGTGATGATACAGTATAACATAAAATACAGAATGGAATGTTGTGCAGCTTCGGTCACAATAAACATGAAAAGTCCAGGTATTCGTTAATGAATGTGGATATCCTATTAACAGGGGTAACGGGATTTGTTGGTCGCTTTGTTCTACTAAATATTTTGGAAACACAGCCGGTTGATACGAAGATTGCAGTACTTATTCGGCCTTCCGGTAATAAGAAACCGGTGGAACGATTTCGCGATGAGGTTGTTGGCTGTTCTCTATTTGCTGATAAAGCGGAGGCACTGGCCAGTGTCGTGATAGTTGGTGCATCATTGGAATCAGTGAATGATGTTGCGCATATTCTGAAGTCAACGAGGCGAATCATCCATTGTGCAGCGAATGTCAAACACTATGACCCATATGATGCCCTAGAGCGTGATAATGTGCACAATGTACGTAAGATTATTGAACTAGGTGAGAAACTGAAATGTCAAACACTCACGGTGCTCGGTACATGCTATGTACATCCGAAACAGGTGCTGCGGGGGCCCGTTGCACGGGTAAGCGGTGAGCGAGATGAGTTCTACAATGACTATACGTATACGAAATGGCGAGGGGAAGAACTTATTTATGATATGATTGATAATGAGGAAACAACGATTCCGTGCATTAACCTGTTGCGCCTGTCATGTGTAGGTTCTCCATTGCGGCAGGATTTACAGGCGCATCCATTCACGGCCATGGCACATCTCGGTATTATTAGTTTTATCTACAAGGGATATCTGCGTGTTATCTCGGCAAAAGCGCAGTCACGCATTAGTGTTATTCCTGTGGATATTGCAGCAGCAGAGATTGTGGCACGCACATGCAAAGATGGACCGAGGGGGCTACAGTTGGCACAGCTATGTCCACCCCCTGAGGCAACAGAGTTTCATTTTTCGACATCGCTTATGGCCGATGTAATGCGGGACGATTTTGGGGTGGATACCTGTAAATTTATAGAATCGGATAGCTCAGAAGTACGGTTGCTACCGTGGTATTACCGTGCACTGGCACTAGTGCATAAGCGGACAGCGCGTATGGTAGAACTCCATGAAAAAATACAGGAGTTTCTGTATCTGTTCAGTGATAACGATGTGCGATTTGAGAGCAGTTGTGCGGATGCTTTTCCCCAAGGACTAGATGAGCGGGCGATTGTCCGTGATACATGCTCCTATGCAGAACGCATATACCAACAGTTTCAGATAACACGGGGCTATCCGCTACCGTTCAATGACCGGTTTTGGCACCGATTGGCGAACAAGGAGCCGGTTGTTTCAGCGATAACTGTAGCGGAAGGCGTACGCGAAGAAGAATGGCCGGTATACAAGTCGAAACTCTGGACGACCATGAACATGCATCGGAAAATGATGGGAGTATTCAAGGACAAGGAATTTGGCACAGAGGTGCTGAGTATAGATGACTATTTTGGTGCTCCGCTTCATGCAGAGGCAACCACTGCCGAACTACTAGAGAATTTCCTAGCCACCGGTGGTTGTTTGAGGGGATGGAAACTAACACCGATTATGGCAGGTGGGTTCATCACACATATAATGCTACAGTTTGACCACGGGCTAACAGATGGTATCGGTATTAGCCGGCTTATCAAGCAGTTTCGCGAAGTGATAATGGGAGAGGAACCAATGCATGCGGAGTCAATACCGAAACGACGTGAGCCGATGCCGTTATGGAAGAACATTCTGATTGGAATCTGCTACATTTTCACGCTGGTTTCTGCATTGATTATGGCCTGGCCGCCGACGAAAACCGGTGTGGCGGATGTGGCCACAGATACACTGAAGGTGCAGAAATATGGAAGAACAACCTTCACGGGGCATCTATTGTGGCGACTGACACATGCCCTGAAGAATCACACGAAGCTGGATGCACATATTATAGCTGTTACGGCTGCTAGTGGATATAGTAATAATGGAATAATGCAGAATAATTTTGTGAGTGTACTATTGCCGGTGAACTCAAATATGTCAGAGAGGGAGTTTGAAGAGAGGGCTACATGGATTCATGCAAGTTCGGTAATTATGATTTCGAAGTTTATACAGTGGTTCCTTGAGGAGTACCGGTATGATTGGGTGCGTGACTGGTTTACAAACCGTGTCAGTGCTATTTTGTCTACGCTACAGGCAGTGGGGAAACCATCGTGTATTAAAAATATCAACGTGTGTACAACCACGCCTGGTAATATACCGTTGTCTGTCACGGCGCTATCTATTGGCGGAGTAAGTAACCTTACAGTTCGGTCACATAATCCGATGCTGTCGGCGGATAGTGTGATGAACGATTTGAAGGATTAAGGTTAAATATTGTATTCTACGCTGCGCCCGTCCAGATTTCGTCGACGAGGCCAACGGCAAGGCACTTCTCGGCATTCCACCAGAGGTCGTGCTTCAGGAGTTCGTTGAGGTCCTTCTTGGGAATGCGCGTATGCTCCTTATAGACGTCGCGAATCTGGGTCATCATATCCTGGAGGTTCTGGAACTCGTCTTCGATTTCACCCATCTTGCCCCAGTAGCCGGCGGATAGTTGGTGGATGAGCATGGAGGCGCGGGGTGTGATGAACCGACGGGCACCAACAACACTAATCAGAGTGCCGGCGCTGGCTGTGGCGCCCTCCACAATAGTGTAGACGGGTACACGACAGGCCTTGATGGCGTCCATTGCAGTGTACGCGGCAAACACGTACCCGCCGAAGGAACTGATATGGAGATAGATAGGCACATTGCGGATTCCATGACGGATACCGAGAATAAGGCATTCCTCTTCGGCCTTGCGAAGCAGCTTCACGAGCTCGAAGATATTGTCGCGGTCGACCTCTGCGTGAAAGTAGACATGGTTGTGCTCACGGGTGATACGACGGTCCACAACTGCGTCCTGACCCTCGGCGTCATCATCATCGGTGTCATCGTTCGTTGCGGGTTGGACCTTCGTACCCTTCAGGAGGAAGCCGTTGTGCTTACGGGGCATCTTACTATGTAAAGGTGACCTGCATTTAAGCTCTCACTTGTGGAGTGTACTATGTCTCGAGGTAGTTATCCATACCCTATATATTTCCCTATTGGCGATGGTAGTGATGCACTATTTTCAATGATGTGTGGTCTATCTGGTGTAGGCGTTGTTGGTTTTACTGGCATGCTTATTATATTATCAAAGCGACGTTTCCATACACGCTTGCATGTAGTAGACAATATCATCAAGGTTCAATATAAGAAGGTAAATGGACCAATGGATGTTCGCCGTGTAACACACCAGAATCTGGAGGCTCTGCGCCCTCTCGGCTACATGATTGATGCAAAACCAAAAGAGGGGCTTGCATATGAGAGTTGGAAGACGGTGGCTGTTGTAACAAAAGAGAGCCTATCGATTGACCAATTTCGCCATGCATGCAAATTCCACAAGGTGAGTAGCGTCATTGATTATGAATATGAGGGGGCTATCACTTCCGTTGACTATCAGCGCAGGAAGCAGTTCGCATGGGGCTCTTGTAATGTACGGGGTGAGCTTGCTTAGGGTGATGTAACGCTAGTGGCGGCTTCTTCAATCATTCTAGATAATACTAGGTAACCTTCACGCGTTGGATGCCCCCCTTCATCGCGTGTCAGTGTAGTTTGAAACTCTTCAGGTGTTGTATATGCATCTATATCAATAGTATTATCTACGTAGCGGGTTCGCATTGCATCATATTGGTATTCTACTGGATACGACGAATCACGCCCTTTCGTTCGTTTGTAGAGGCACCAGAAGATGAGTTTAATATTTGGATACTTGGTAACTATATAGTCAAGGATTTTGCAGGTGTGTGCTGCTAAAAACGAAATGTGCTCATTCGTCATGAACTTTCTATCAACGTTTCCTGGATGACCAGTCACATCCAAAAATAATGTAGGCTCTTGTAATTGTTTGAGTACGGGATAATCAAAATTATTGAACTTGTAATCGGAAACAATCCATATAAGCCGCTGGTCCTTATATTTGTCTAATATTGTTTGGATATACTGTGACCAATTTGCTAGTCCAGGTATCCCATCAAGCGTACAATTTCGAAATAAACTATTTGATTTAATTTCTTCTGTGATAATATTAGTCTGTATTGAGTCTATATGAGATGGGCCGATCACATATATAGAATTAGACATACTACTTATTTATAGTGAAATAAATGCACCCGCGCCAGTGCGCTCCTGCGGCTCTCGCCATTGCACCTTGAGGGCGGCGAATATATCGCGTTCGGTCTTAAGACCTGCAACAGCCTTGCCGGTAGCGACATGTGTGAGGGCATGTTCATTCAGAGTGAACCCACGGGTAAGGGCATGCGCGCGCATGGCGACATTGAATGTGTCGGAGCCAGTGAAGTACAGGACGGCCAGGGGGAACTCCTCTGGTGGAGTCACTAGGAGGTCAAGGCGTCTAGCCGGCTCGCCTGGAAGTTGCGAGATTGCCAGGCACTTGTGCTCACCCTGGGCCAAGACCTCCTTGATATATCCCTTTACACGTAGCGCAGTAACAAAGTCGGCCAAGGCTGCACCGGCATCCACGGATGGACTGGCCGTGCGAATCAGCATATCGATATCGCCGGAGTTGGGCTGGCCACGACGGTAGCTGCCGACAATCACCCCCTCCAGGCTAGCAGGCTTGGCGGCCATCAGGGTCGCGGCATGCTGGTCCATTTCGGCACGCGGGATACGCAGGAGCAGGTCATCGTAGTACTGGAGACCGATGCGCTGATTCTTGTTGAGGAGTTTAGGGTCCTTGGCTGCGGCTGCGCGAATCTGGTCGACCGTAGTGTAGCCATCCGCAATCAGCTGCTCGGCTTTCTTAGGGCCCACACCGTAGATATTCTGAAAGGCTTCGAGTGCGGTGGCCTTGGCACGTACATCCTCAGGAATGTTCAGCTGACCCTCAGTTATAATTTTCTCGATTTTGATGCGAATCTCCTTGCCTAGACCATCTCCTTTGGTTGATGCGGGCAGGTCTGCCATGGTGTGGAGTGGACCCTGTATGGCCTGAAGAGTCTTGATGGCGGCTGCATAGGAGCGCGCCTTGAATGTACCGGCGGTCTCTGTCACTGAAATGCGACGGAGAACATCGAGTTCTGCGATAATCTGGGCCTTGTGGTCTTGTTCGTATTGGGTGTTCATCTTGACTGTCTTTGTGTCTTGATGGGGCTTAACGTACTAGCGTGGGCAAGGTCACCTTTTTAACGGGCTGTGTAGCCTTACATGTCGGGCACTGAAAGGCCTCTTCTACTGCACCTGCCATCCAATGTTGCAGAGATGCAGTAACAGGCAGTTGAACTACAGTGGTCTGTTGGTTGCAGGGGGTGCAATATACGGTCGTAATATTCATCCAACTTGACATAGTTGCTTGTTTGTATGGTCGTACCATGCCTTTTGACTATGGGGTGTGGGTTATAGCACCTTTGGGTTAGCCAAAGCAGAGCTCAGAAACGGAATGCCTTCTTGATAGCCTTGCCAGCTTTCTTGGCTCCACTTGAAATTGCATCCCCCGTCTTCTTGGCAGTGTCCACTATGACGTTGCTGGTTTGCTTGGCGACTTCAGGGGCCTTATCAACAACCTCCTTTGCAGTCTTCTCCACTACGGGGGCTTCCTTGACAACAAAACCCGCAGTGGCGATGGCATCATGTTGAATCTGCTTCGTATCCACCGTCATACTGACATCCACATCCAGGCCAACAATCGCAGCTACATCACCGCTAACACCCACCGTTGCCTTGCCATCCTTGAACGTGGCCTCGCCACCGCCGCCGGCCTCGAAGTGCTCACCAATGCTAACACCAGCACCAACTGTTGCAGAGCCGCCCCGGCCATTCAGGGTAGCAGAACCATCAACACCGGCCGCGTTGCCAATGGAGGCACCTGCTTCGGCCTTGATACCATTTTGGCCGGCTGTGATGGAGGCCTCTGCCTCGGTACCGGACTTGACGTACGCGTCTCCGCTGACACCAACACCAACACCGTGCGTGCCGACATTGGCTTCTACGGTAAGGTGGGCCTCCGTAGTGTCGGAATAACTTACGCCTGCTGTGATGTTGTTACCATCCAGGCCCGCGTTGACTGAAGCAGTAGTACCTGTCTTAACCGAAACCTCAATAGATGCATTGTTATTGGCATCGCCGACGGAGGTACCGATTGATGCACTGACAGAACCATCGTAGTTGGCTTCCATTATGCCAAAATACAGGTGTATATGTGTTTAGGAGCTGGTCCATAAATGGTCACATCGCATACAGATGAATTGTAACTGTCCGTTCTTCTGTTCGACTTCAGTACCTTCCAGATGACAGTACTCACATATATTGGGGGGTTCTGGTATTATACGGATCGATGAGCATATGTTCCCCATACTTACAAGGGGCGCATATTATACGAGTGATGGTGGCGATACATTTCGGGCTCCCAGCCAACTGTGGGCGCATTGTAGGCACATGAAGTCTTGATTGTAGTTCACGCTGTTGCGGATTGGCTGTTGGAGTTCAACGCCGGCGGCGTGGCACTTGGGGCAGACAGCGACGTCGTCACTGACTAGCGGGCTAACTTGAATGGATGAGCAGCAGGTATTTCCCATTTGTCTTATAGGGATATATGTAGCTATGTGCGTGGGTAGGCGGGGCTGTCACGTTTTCGCGGGCGGCTAAAGCGAGGGTGTATGATGGGCCAACAGAATGGCGCAGAACTTTTATCCAGTGGTGCAGCGATGGGCCGATGCATCGGATGTAGAGCGTGAGCCCTTCAAGGCTGCTGTGCGAGCACTGGTGGGCTATGAGTGCAAGGTGGCCTGCATGGCAAATGATGGATGGGTGGATGTGTATGTACTGTCTGTTGATTCAGGCGAAGTCAGCGATTGGCTTGAGGTCCAGCCATCAGGTGCTATTGGTGTGACGTTTGACTCTTATCCTGACCCAGAGAGACATGGCGTGATGCGCCTGTCAGACCGCTGCGACGACTTCAATGAGGAGCTGGATGTGGAGTTTCTGGATGACTCGGATGAAGATGAGACTGACTCGGAGTAAAAGTGACCCGCTGGTGATGTCTGTATGTGGATGGTACGATGACGTCAGCAACATTACTCTCTCAAACGTGGAAACGTGATGCAGGCTCCGTTACGGGCCTGGATCTCGGAATTGGAACGAAGCAGCTGCTGACCGGTGCGACCTTCACAATTAGTGGTGGCGACCGTGTGGCTCTTCTTGGGCGAAATGGCTGTGGGAAATCGACGCTCTTTGGTTGGATTCGTGATGCAGCGACCGCGGCAGGAGCATGGTCGGTCTACGAAGTGGCTCAGGAACTGGCACCCTCTGGTCAGTCAGTGCTGGCTGTGGTGCTTGGTGCACATCTGGTACGGGGTGCAATGTGGGCACGTCTCGGTGAGCTCGAGGCAGATGATTATGAGATGACAGGGGCGGATTTGGAGGAGCACGGGCGACTCCATGAAGAGTTGCAGG
>JACCEA010612809.1_pt1 | contig 22855 bp, 18 predicted proteins | sample 7449851 | NCBI WGS metagenome assembly JACCEA01 (sample SAMN15323453, study PRJNA562643) | freshwater metagenome | isolation source: river surface water | place: USA:Blue River Watershed | collected 2017-08-18 | reverse complement strand
TTCCGGTCAGTGTGTTTCCGCAGTGGATTCAGGTGATAGTGCAAGCGCTGCCGCTATGGCAGGGAGTTGAGCTGGTGCGATCGCTCACGCTGGGAATCATCAACTGGGGCCTGCTCGGCCACGTCGCTTACTTCCTGGTGATGATTATTGGGGGAATGTGGTTCACTACCGTTCGCCTGAAAGCCTTGTTTATGCGCTAGGGGCAAGCCGCTCTGTAAATTGTCCGTCCCGTTCCCTAGACTCAAGAAGTCAAAGATTGGGGCAGTGTGGCTAGGGTTCTTCGGCTATTTTTAGCTTTTCTAGTTTCTTTAGTGGTTGGGGCTGGGTCTCCATTAGTTGCAAGCGCAGATACTTTGCGATTGACATACATGGTGATGCCGGTCGAAGGCTATTCACAGCAGGTCCGCGCAGAGATTTCTCAACTGGGCGAGTATCCAGAAGCTCAACTTGGGATGATTGACAATCTCTTTATTGTCGATCTGTTGCCAGAAGATGCAGCAAAGTTATCAACTAGTCCGAATGTCGCTTTTCTAGAGCTTGACCAAGCCATAACAATTACAGACGTTCAGTCCCCGACTCCATCTTGGGGGTTAGACAGAATAGATGGAGCTTTTAACAATGGATTTAGCTACCCAGCAAGTGCCGGAGAAAACGTTAGGGTTTATGTTTTTGACACAGGCGTCGCTGGTGATCACCCGGACTTAGCGGGAAGAGTTTCCAAAGGTTTTGATGTTATAGGTTCAGATCAAGCGAACACTGATTGCCACTACCACGGCACTCACGTGGCTGGCACTATTGCTGGATCAAACTTTGGACTTGCGAAAAAAGCTTCCATTATTCCTTTGAGAGTTTTGGGCTGCACTGGTTCCGGCAGTACCACTGGAATTCTTCGCGCTATCAACTGGGTAATTGCTACTCACCCCGCCGGAGTGCCTGGTGTTGCCAATCTGAGCTTGGGTGGAATGCGTAATCAGTCATTCAACACAGCAATTGCGGCCATGGTTGACAAAGGTATTACCACGGTCGTTGCGGCTGGTAACTCTCGTGCTGATGCTTGTGGCTATTCTCCTGCGTCTACCCCCGAGGCAATTAGCGTGGGCGCTACCGATCGCTTTGACACTCGTGCTTCTTTCTCGAATTTCGGTGACTGCGTTGACATCTTTGCCCCCGGTGTAGGCATTGCTTCAGCCAACGCAAGAAATTACTCATCACCGGTTTTGCTTTCGGGCACATCCATGGCTTCCCCACACGTTGCTGGCATTGCAGCCTTGATTCTGGGTTCGAGTCCACACGCGACTACTGCTCAGGTGGAAGCTCGTATATATGAAATGAGCATCCCTGGAGTTATCAATAACTCTTTGTCTATTCGAGGTAACCGACTGGCTATTTCTCCAAGCGTAAATCCAGCGCCTATTGCGGTTTTGCCAGGTTCTCCAACTGGCATAACGGTAAAGCAAGTCGGCCAGGGTTTTGTCGAGTTTTCGTGGGCTGAGGTGCCCGGCGCCTCTGCCTATCAAGTTGAATACAGAAAAGAGTCTCAGAACTCCTTTACATCGGCCAGGACTACAGAGAGCAGCTTTAGAGTAAGTGGCTTGAGCGGGGGAGAGCTCGCCTACATAAGGGTTAGCTCGGTCACCGCTACTGGATTGACCAAATTTACCCCGGTGGTCAGTGGTCGATCGCTTATCCAGGCACCGTCATCGGTAGTGGGTCTAGCAGTAACCGCAACGGCTAAAAACGCGGCTCTGATTTCATGGAACCAACCTGCTTCGCTAGGTGGCGCTTCCTCAGTCCAGTATCGCGTCGAAATGAAAACTACTGGTGATTGGCAGTCAATTCAAACTGGACCTCAGCGGCAACTTTCTGTCTCCGATCTAAGATTTCCACACTCTTTCAGGGTCAGCGCTTTCAATGAAGTCGGCTCGGCAAATCCTTCGCCAGAAGTGGTCTTCGATCCGCAGCTGGTCTATCTAGTGAGCGACCTCTCGGCTATTCCGAGTGGCCGCACAGTTAACATCAGCTGGACCTCAGATGCGCCAGCTGGCACCAGCTTTGAAGTTTCGCTGGTTCGCAACCTTGGTTCGGTGGTGGATAGAACAATTTCCATAATTGGAACGCAGGCTCGCTTGGATGGGCTAACTCGACTCACGGACTATCGAGTGTCGGTGACCGCAATTGGTCAAATTCGCGGCGTGAGCGCTGCGACAAGTTTCAGCACCAGCGCTTTTGCGCCTGAGCCTCCAAGGGCGCTGTCGGCAACCAAGCAGACCAGCGGGTATTTACTGCGGTTCGCAGCACCTACTGATGACGGCGGTTCTGCAGTGACTGGCTATCGGTTAGAGCAGCTGGTTGCTGGTAACTGGATAGCGGCTCAGACCGGGAGGGCACTCGAGTATGTGGTGGCTGATCCCGCAAGAGGTCAAAGCCAGGACTTTAGATTAATTGCGATCAATGCAATTGGCGAATCAACTCCGAGTGGAACTCTACGAGTCACCACTCCGGCTCAAGTTGCTAGCCCACCGCAGCTGCTTGTGGGTGAGCTACTGGCTGATGGTCGAGTGCGCCTGAGTTGGCAAGCGCCGCTGGATGACGGTGGAGCACAAGTCACGAGCTACCGAATAGAAGTAATGCGTGGAACAAGTTGGTCGACCTGGAACAATGTCTCGGGTCTTTTCGCCCTTACCGAAGTCTTGCCAAAGGGCACCAATGTAACTTATCGCGTGCTGGCAAACAACAGGGCAGGATCTTCCCTCCCTTCCAACACTGTCTCTGTTGAACGCTCCAAATCAGTTCCCGCGGACGTAACTTCGCTATCTGCTTTAGTCAAAGATGGGTTTATTACTTTTAGTTGGCGAGCCGTTGCAGATAACGGTGGGGTCCCCTTACTCGGCTACCGCTTGCAAGAAAAAGTGCTGGCTGAGTGGAGAGACATTTCAGAACTGACGCTAACTCTTTCTGCCCAGGTGCCAATTGGCGCTCCAGGCGAAATAAAAATTTATCGAGTGGTTGCAGTCAATGAGCTTGGAGCATCCCTTGGCGGTCAAGAGCGATCTGTCCAAATGCCGTTTGTTGCGGCAAGTGCTCCGCGGGAGTTCAAGGCCACCCTGGAGGCAAATCGCATTCGATTTGATTGGCAGACTCCAGAAAGCAGCGGCGGAAGCACTCTTGTAAGTTACGTACTGAGTTCCTCAACTGACGGGGTTATATTTCGCCCAGTTCTTTCAACCCGCTCGAGCCAATTTACGGCCTTTTTGTCTACTCTTTCACGTGGTCAAAAAGTCTTTTATCGAATTCAAGCGCAAACTAGCGGGTTTGGACCTGGTCTTGCGACAGAGCCGATAGAGGTGACGGTACCTGCGATTGCTGCCGATGATCCGCAAAACTTAGTGGCAAGAGTCCTTAGCAGCGAAGGAATAGTTCTAACTTGGACACGACCTGTGTCAGATGGCGGTAGTCCCGTGACTGGCTATCGAATCGATGTAAGTAATGGAATTGGCTGGCAAACCGTTGGTCAGACTGACAAGCTGACATTCACAGCGCCACTCGGAAAAGCAGGAGAGGTTCTGCGCCACCGAGTTCTGTCAATAAATGCTGTCGGCTTATCAGCTGGTTCAAGAGTGGTGCAAACTCAGATGGGTATTGCTCCGGCCACCCCTGTTAGGGCAGTCAGTGCAACCTTGGTCACCAACCGACTACAGCTTCAGTGGCAAGCTCCAGAAATCATGGGTGGCAGCTTCTACCTTTATGAAGTTCAGCAACTCACCGCAAATGGATATGTTCGACTACTCACAACAGGAAATTCTGGCGCACCAGTCTTGCCACCTGCTCCGGGTATGAGTGCTACATATCGAGTAGCTGCCATAACCAACGCTGGCTTGGGCGCGTGGAGCGAGGCTTATACCTACCAATCACCAAAGGTCGTCCCATCGGCGCCAAGTAATTTCAATATGAGATCGGCGGGCTTAATCAACACAGCTACGTGGAATACCACCGGAATTAATACCGGCGGTGGCACTTTGGATAAGGCAATCTTGTACGCTGAGCGATTGGGTGTTTGGTCCAAGGTCGCTGAAGCGCCAGTTGGTTCTGGGCTGTTGACTTTTGACAATTCAGAATTTGGCCAGACTTTGCGCTACGTTCTGCGTTTCACCAACGAAGTTGGAGAGTCAGCTCTCTCCAGGGTAGTTTCTCTTCGACACAGCTTCGCGGCAACTTCTCCTGCTAGGAATTTGGTTGCGCAAGCTGAAGGTTCAGCCCTGCGGCTAAGTTGGCAGGGACCACAATTTGTTGGCGGTGCAGCACCTTCTTCAGTTGAGGTACAGACCAGTACAGATGGAATTGGCTGGCAAAGACTAATGTCGGTTCGTTACGCCGAGTCACTGCTCGTTGGACTACCAGCAAAGGGAACCGCTCAGTTCTACCGTGTCGTAATTTGGAATCAGGCGGGAAGCTCGCAGCCATCTGAGGCAATTAGGTTTGACAACCCCAGGACAGCACCTGGCGCCAACTTCATTGTTTCAGCTAGCCGATCCGGCAGCTCTCTAGCCTTCCGAGTCATTGCGCCTTCAGATTTTGGTGGTTATTCATCGGTCAGCGTTCGGATAGAGCAGGTCGGAACTCTAGCGTTTGAATCGAGCGATGAAGCAGTGCTAACCAGACCTGGTGCTAGCTCAGTGATCCTGCGGCCGTTGCCGCTTGCTCCTGGCACCTACACCTATCGAGTCGTTATTTCAAACCCGAGTGGTGAGATTGATCGAAATCTGACTTTTAGGTTCTAATTACAAAAAGACCGTAAGTTTTAGATTGGTTTATCTCAGTCGGCTAGTTGCGCCATTGACAAGGCCGCTTGAACAGCCTCAGCACCTTTGTCCTCGCTTGAGTTTGGCAGTCCCGCTCGATCTAGCGCTTCGGTTTCATTGTTTACAGTTAGCAGACCAAAGCCAATTGGCGTTTTGCGGTTAATCTGGACTTGGGTGAGGCCCTGTGTTGCCGCATCGCAAACGTAATCAAAGTGTGGAGTTGCACCTCTGATTACAACTCCCAGTGCGATTACCACCTGTGCGCCTTTGTCGATTGCGAGCTCAGCTGCCAGTGGTAGCTCAAAGGCCCCAGGCACTCTCCAAACTGTCACGTCAGTTGCGCCAGATCTCTTTAGTTCCTTGTTGGCCCCGTCAATTAGGCCGTTCATGATTTCCTCATGCCAAGAAGAGGCAATGACAAATACTTTTAGACCCGCACCACTTACCTCAAGTTGCGGGGCACCGCTTCCACTCATTACTTCAGATTAGCGGGAATCATGTGTCCCATGCGAGCGCGCTTGGCCTCAAGGTATCCCTTGTTCTGTTCTGCCAATCCAACAATTAGCGGAACAGTCTCGGTTACTGGGATGCCGGCATCTTCTAGGTAGCGACGCTTAGCAGGGTTGTTTGTTAGAAGTCTTACGCTCTCGATACCTAGGTCTTGCAAGATGGCGACCGCTGCACCGTATTCTCTTGCCTCACTTGGTAGACCAAGAGCCAGGTTGGCATCGACGGTGTCTAAACCTTTTTCCTGCAGTGAGTAAGCCTTGAGCTTGTTTAGTAGTCCAATTCCGCGGCCCTCCTGGCCACGCAAGTAGATAACAACGCCACCATTTGGGTCAGCGGCGATTGCATCCATGGCTGCTTCCAGCTGTGGACCGCACTCACACTTCAATGAGCCAAAAGCTTCTCCCGTGATGCACTCTGAGTGCATTCTGACTAGGGCATTTTTTGTTCCTGGGTTACCGGCAATGATGGCAACGTGATCAGCGGTGGTCTGAACGTCGTAGTAACCGCGAACCTTGAAATCACCGTGGGTCGTTGGAAGCTGTGCCTCAGCCTCGAATCGGATTCGATTTTGGCTGTATTTCCGCTCGTTTGAGCGCTTCTCCAGGTGGTCCCGAAGGTGGGAAATGGTACTCATAGGAAGGTTAAACCTCTGGGCCAGGGCAAATAATTCCCCCGATTTCATCATTGTTCCGTCGTCATTTACCAGCTCAGCCATCAGGCCAACCGGCTCTAAATTGGCTAGTTCTAGCAGATCTACGGCAGCTTCGGTGTGGCCAGCCCGCTCCAGCACTCCGCCCAGCCTGGCCCGAAGAGGCAAAACATGGCCAGGTCTAATCAATGATTGCGGGTTTGAAAGAGGGTCGGCTAGGACTCGGGCTGTGTTGGCCCGCTCGGCAGCGGAGATGCCAGTGGAGGTTCGATTAGCCGCATCAACACTTACGGTGTATGCGGTGTGGTGAGGATCTTGATTGTTTACCCACATCAGAGGCAGGTCCAGTTGGTTTGCCCTGTCTTGCGTCATTGGAGCGCATATGAACCCCGAGGTGTGGCGAACCATCCAGGCCACCCACTGTTCAGTTGCGAACTGAGCGGCGATGATGGCGTCACCTTCGTTTTCTCTATCCTCGTCATCGGTGATGATGACGGGCTTTCCTTCGCGCAGCGCCTGGAGAACTTCCTCGATGCTGCTGTATTGAATGCTCACTTACTCTCCATTAGTTTCTCAACGTGTTTGGCCAGAACATCTGCCTCAACGTTGACTTTGTCGCCCGGGTTTTTATATCCCAGGGTTGTAACACGTAGGGTTTCGGGGATGAGCGAAACCGCAATTACATCGCCGTCAATGTCATTTACCGTCAGCGAAATACCATCAAGTGTGATTGAGCCTTTGTGAACCACGTATTTCATGAGTTCTTTCGGTAGTCGAATCTTGACCCAGTCCCAGTTGTCGCTCTTTTCGCGAGACACCACTTCGCCTACTCCGTCGACGTGGCCCTGGACAATGTGACCGCCAAATCTAGTTGCTGCATTCATTGCTCGCTCAAGATTGATTGGATCTCCCACCTTGACGCCATCGAGGCTCGAGCGACGAATCGTCTCCAGCATGACATCGGCTGTGAAGCCGCGCTCATCAATCTCAATTGCGGTTAGGCAAGTGCCGGAGCAGGAGATGGAATCGCCACGCTTGAGATCTGACAATACTTCTTTGCACTCAATCGTTAGCCTGATGGCGTCTGGCTGCTTTTCGATGGCCGCAACTTTTCCTAGCTCTTCGATAATTCCAGTAAACATTTATCTCCTTGCCCTAATCATTAGGTCGTCTCCGAGCAACTTTTGCTCGGTAATTCTTAGCTTGATAGCTTCGCTCATACTTGGTATTCCGAGGTCATTGATTGCCAGCCGTGGGCCACCCAGCAGCAGGGGAGCTAGGTAGATGATGAATTCGTCCACCAGGTTGTTTCGAATGAACTCGGAGGCGATTTTCGAACCACCTTCCACCAGTAGATGTTTCACTTGGCGCTCATGCAACTCCTGCAGCACTACCTGCGGATTACGAGCTCTAATTTGAATTGTTTCGGCTTTTTCGTTAAGAACTCGCGCTTCAGTGGGTAGTGAGCTTTCACCCATTACTACTCTGAGCGGTTGATGCTCAAAGTAGTTTCCACCAGAGTCTCTTGCGGTGAGTTCAGGATCGTCGGCCATCACAGTGCCAGTGCCGACCAAGATTGCGTCAACGTCTCTTCGCAATCTATGGGCGTCTTGCCTAGATTGCTCACCTGAAATCCATTTGCTGCTGCCATCAACGGCAGCAATACGCCCATCAAGAGAGCTTGCCCACTTGAGCGTCACAAAGGGTCGACCAAGTTGTTTTGAACTCAGCCAAACTCTCGCCTGCTCTTTTGCCTTGTCGCGAAGCACACCTTCAATAACTTCCACACCACTATCACGAAGCCGCTGGGCACCACCTGCTGACTCGTTTCCCGGATCCTTGATCGGGAAAACTACTCGAGAAATGCCAGCATCAATCAGTGCTTGTGCACAGGGGCCAGTCTTACCAAAGTGGTTACACGGCTCCAGCGTGACGACTGCGGTGTAGCCAGGAGCGAAAGGGTATGGGATTGACCTCTTTAGGTCCTCGATTGCCATGACTTCAGCGTGGGCAGTGCCGGATCCTTTGTGGTAACCCTCCGCAATAATGCGCCCCTCTTGATCGAGAATCACTGCACCAACTTGCGGGTTCACACCCCAAGCCGGACCGAGTAGGGCAAGCTCAAGTGAGCGCTGCATGGCGCTTTCTAGATGGCGAAGTTGCATCTTGCCCTTTCCTCTGCACTGGGTTCGGGGCAAGCAGAAATGAGGGTCGCGCGCGCGACCCTATCGTTCTTCTACCATCCGGACTTTAACCGTCGGTTTCGGAATTTCACCGAATCAACCGCCTGAAGCTGCGCAGCTGGGGGCTGCGTTTCCAGTCGGGTCGCGGACTTTCACCGCCGGTTCAGATTTTCACTGACCCCGAAGAACTGTGCACTTGTAACAATACCCGCTGGGGGTAAATAATTCCGCCCTAGTGTTTTGGCGGTATGAAGCCCACCCTTTCGTGGACTTTTTGGAGGGTTAGCTCGGCCAGTTCGTTGGCTCTAGCGGCACCCTTTGCGAGAAGTCGGTCAAGCTCAGCCTTATCGGAAAGCAGCTCTTGAGCTCGGGTCCGAATTGGAGAAAGGGCCGAGACGACAACTTCTGCAAGTTCTGACTTTAGATCCCCATAACCCTTGCCACTAAATCGATGTTCAAGCTCACTTATTGAATGCCCGGAAATGGCCGAGTAGATTCCAAGCAAATTTGAGACGCCGGGCTTCTTTTCCCTATCGAACCGAATCTCCCCATCGGTGTCAGTGACTGCACTCTTGATCTTCTTCGAGATAGTGGAGTCGTCGTCAAGAATATTGATAATGCCCTTTGGGTCTTCTGAGCTCTTCGACATCTTGGCAGTTGGATCCTGCAAATCATAAATCTTGGCAGTTTCTTTCAGGATGTAAGCCTCGGGAACTACGAAAGTGTCTCCGAATCTAGCGTTGAAACGCATTGCCAAATCTCGAGTTAGCTCGAGGTGCTGGCGCTGATCTTCTCCCACTGGCACACTTTTTGGTTGGTAGAGCAAGATATCTGCTGCCTGCAAAATCGGATAGGTGAAAAGTCCAACAGAGCTACCCTCAGCGCCACCCTTTTGACTCTTGTCTTTGAACTGAGTCATCCTAGATGCTTCACCAAATCCTGTGATGCAGTTGAGTACCCAGGCAAGTTGCGCGTGCGCAGGAACATGTGACTGGACAAAAAGAGCTGATTTTTCTGGATCAATTCCAGCCGCCAAGTATTGCGCTGCTGTGCGGCGAGTGTTCTCGGCGAGCTCTTTTGGATCTTGCGGGACAGTAATTGCATGCAAGTCGACGATGACATAGTAGGCCTGGTAGTCATCCTGCATTGCCACCCACTGTTTGAGTGCTCCCAGGTAGTTACCGAGGTGCAAGCTGGCAGCCGATGGTTGCATACCACTTAGCAGATTTGGTTTTGCCATCACTTCACCTCAAGTTTGTAGTCGACTAAAACAGGAGAGTGGTCCGTCCACCTCGAGTCGTAGCTCTTTGCTCTATCAACTCGATAATTCTGCCCGAGAGCAGCCAGCTTTGGGGTAGCGAGGTGATAATCGATTCGCCAACCCGCATCGGTATCAAAGGCCTTGCCGCGGAAAGACCACCAGGTGTAGGGGCCGGGTTTTCCGGGGTGAGTTTTCCTTCCAATGTCGACCCAGCCTTGCTTGGCAAAGTCGTCAAAGTAGGCACGCTCTTCCGGTAGGAAACCTGCGTTCTTGAGGTTACCTTTCCAATTCTTGATATCTAGTTCGGTGTGGCCCACATTCAAATCGCCCACAACCAGCGCTAATTCATTTTTCTTGATTAGCTGACCCATCCTCTGCTTCATAGCGGTAAGAAATTTATATTTCTCAACTTGCTTTGGCGTATCAGCCTCACCAGAGTGAACGTAGCAGGAAACTACGGTCAAAAAACCAGACATGGTTTCGATGTCAACTTCAACCCAGCGACCCGCCGAATCAAATTCAGCGGGACCGATATCGGTTCTGACTTTCTTGATCGGCAATCGGCTAAGAACCGCAACGCCTGCTCGCCCCTTGGCCGACGCTTCATGCTCCGCAATAAACCAACCATCTCCGAGCGGCCCAGTTTTGGTCGCCAAATTGGCTAGTTCGCCAGTTGGTGCGCGGACTTCTTGCAGGCATAGAATGTCAGGCTTTGCTGTTTTTAGCCAGTCGGACATTCCATTGCGCGCGGCAGCGCGAATGCCATTGACGTTAACGGTTGCGATCTTTAGCACGTAATAAACCTAGCTAGTGCATGGCGTTTCGTTCGCTGACACGGACCTCAAAGTTATTTTTTCCGCAGCTCTAACCGAGTCAGCTTCTTGTAAGACTGGGCTAAACCAGGATTGGCGAAAATTAGCGGCAAATTTGGTGAATCTTTGTCTTTCAGCCAAGAACCAACGTTCTTACCGGACTAGGGTCGCCCCTTCAGGATTGCCTGCTTTACTTCGGCGATAGCCTTAGTGACTTCAATTCCCCTGGGGCAAGCCTCGGTGCAGTTGAAAGTGGTGCGGCAACGCCAGACACCTTCTTTGTCATTCAATATGTCCAGTCTCACTTCCGCACCTTCATCGCGAGAGTCAAAGATGAATCGATGAGCGTTCACGATTGCGGCTGGACCAAAGTACTGACCGTCAGTCCAGAAAACAGGGCAGGAAGTCGTGCAGGCTGCACACAAGATGCACTTGGTCGTGTCGTCGTAGCGTGCGCGGTCTTCAGGCGACTGAAGGCGCTCGCGCTTTGGCTTGTCGCTCGCCATTAGGAAAGGATTGATGTCTCGATATGCCTGGTAGAACGGATTCATGTCAACAATCAAGTCTTTTTCAACCGGAAGACCTTTGATGGGTTCGATGTAAATCGGCTGAGATAGGTCTAAGTCCTTAATTAGGGTCTTACAAGCTAGACGATTTCGACCGTTGATACGCATTGCATCTGAGCCACAAACTCCGTGAGCGCAGGAACGTCGGAAAGTTAGGGAGCCGTCAATTTCCCACTTAACTTTGTGCAGAGCATCTAGCACGCGGTCAGTGCCATACATTTCGATGTCGTAATCAACCCACTTTGGTTCGCTGTCAACCTCTGGATCAAAGCGACGAATCATTAGCGTGACTTTGAGGCTGACTACCTCAGCAATTGCTTTTTCTACCATCAGTACTTACGCTCCATTGGCTGATAGTTGGTGATTACAACTGGCTTCCAATCAATTTTGATCGGTGCGCCTGTTTTTCTATCGTTCTTCTCTTGCAGGTAGGCCATTGAGTGAACCATGAATTTCTTATCGTTTCGCTCTGGATAGTCCTCACGCAGATGTGCGCCACGGCTTTCGCGACGCTCGCGGCAAGCTACTACTGTTACTTCTGCCAAATCGAGCAAGAAACCAAGTTCAACAGCTTCCAAAAGATCAGTGTTGAATCGCTTGCCCTGATCCTGGATTGAAATGTTTTCATATCTCTTCCTGAGCTCAGCAATTTTCTCCAGGGCTTCGTTCAAGGTCTCTTCGGTGCGGAAAACCTGGGCATTTTTATCCATGGTTTCCTGCAGTTCTTTTCTAAGCTGGGCAACCTTTTCTTTACCGTTTGCCCTGCGAACCTTCTCCAGCATTTCGATGACATCCTTGGCCGCGTCTTCGGGCATCGGGACCTGCTTGGCCTTGGTGGCATATTCGACTGCAAACCGGCCAGCTCGCTTGCCAAACACATTGATGTCTAGAAGTGAGTTGGTGCCCAGGCGGTTGGCACCGTGAACAGATACGCAAGCGCACTCACCGGCAGCATAGAGGCCTGGAATAACGGTGTCGTTATCACTGAGAACCTCAGCCTTGATGTTGGTCGGAATTCCACCCATCGCATAGTGCGCGGTTGGAAACACTGGCACCGGTTCCGTGTAGGGTTCAACGCCTAGGTAGGTTCGTGCAAACTCAGTTATGTCTGGCAGCTTGGCATCAATAACAGCTGGTTCTAGGTGAGTGAGGTCGAGCAGAACGTAATCCTTGTTTGGACCAGCACCGCGTCCCTCGCGAACTTCATTAGCCATTGCTCTAGCAACCATGTCGCGCGGAGCAAGGTCTTTGATGGTTGGTGCATAGCGCTCCATAAAGCGCTCACCGCTCGCATTTCTAAGAATCCCACCTTCTCCTCTGGCAGCTTCACTGAGCAGAATTCCAAGACCGGCTAGGCCGGTTGGGTGGAATTGGTAGAACTCCATGTCCTCCAGCGGAATTCCACGGCGGAATGCAATTGCAACGCCATCACCTGTGAGGGTGTGAGCATTGGAAGTGGTCTTGTAAATCTTTCCAAACCCGCCAGTTGCAAATACGATCGACTTTCCAGCAAAGACATGGATGTCACCTGTTGCAAGTTCATAGGCAACTACGCCGGCTGGCTTTCCTTCATTCATTACAAGGTCGAGCACGTAGTACTCATTGAAAAATTCAATGCCTAGCTTCACGCAAGTTTGGTAAAGGGTTTGCAGAATCATGTGACCGGTGCGATCAGCTGCGTAGCAGCTTCTTCTCACAGGCGCCTTGCCGTGGTCGCGAGTGTGACCACCAAAGCGGCGTTGGTCAATTTTGCCATCGGGAGTTCTATTGAACGGAAGCCCCATGTTCTCAAGATCGATAACGGCGTCGACTGACTCTTTTGCCAAAATCTCCGCGGCATCCTGATCAACCAGGTAGTCGCCACCCTTGACTGTGTCGAAGGTGTGCCACTCCCAGCTGTCCTCTTCTACGTTCGCAAGCGCTGCAGCCATTCCGCCCTGTGCTGCACCGGTGTGACTGCGGGTGGGAAAGAGTTTCGAAATCACCGCAACGTTGGCTTTTGGACCAGCCTCAATGGCTGCGCGCATTCCAGCTCCACCAGCGCCAACAATCACAACGTCGTGCGAGTGATAAATGACATTCTCAGAAGTAGTCAATTTTTTCTTTCTTAGTTGACGGGGCAGAACGAAGGCAACAACTCTGCGGCGGCGCCAGCAGGGCATGGATCAAAAGTGAAAATCACCAGTGAGCCGAGCAAAATTAGTAGACCGCATACTGCCCACAAAATCGTCACGAGTGCTTTACGAACTTTTTCTCGCTCGGCGTAGTCATTAACAATTGTTCGCATGCCATTTGTGCCGTGAATCATGGCAAGCCACAGCATCGCCAGATCCCAAACTTGCCAAAACGGATCTGCCCATTTTCCGGCAACGAATGCAAAGTCGATTGCCTTTATACCTTCGCCAACTACCAAGTTGGCAACCAAGTGAGTAAACACCAAAACGATCAGTAGCGGTCCAGAGACTCGCATGAAAAGCCAGCCATATTTTTCCCAGTTGGCTTGCTGCTTAGTTCTCGGTGAGTTAGGGGTTTCTATTACAACTGCCATTTTTACTCCCCGAAGACTCTCGATAGGTGAAGCGGAGCAAACGCTGCTACCGCAACAACCGTGATGATCATGACTAACCAGAACATCAGCGCCTGGTATTTAGTTCCCTTAGACCAAAAATCAACAGCGATAACACGCAGTCCATTTAGACCGTGGAACAAAATTGCTCCAACCAATCCCAGTTCAGCGACACCAATAATTGGTGTTTTGTAAGACTCGATTACAACGTTGTATGCCTCTGGGCTCACTCGCACCAGTGCCGTATCAAGGATGTGCACTAGCAGGAAGAAAAAGATCCCAACTCCGCTAATTCGGTGCAGGACCCAGGACCACATGCCAACCCGACCTCTATATAGGGTTCCGGCGGGGGTAGTTGCCAATCTGGCCTCCATTGGGTGGGAAAGTACTCACTAGTGTAACCGAGCAGGCGGTAGCCTTTTGTAAAGCAAGCAGAACATCTAGGGTTAGAAGGCAATGCCCACACCAGCGAATTTCTATGCGGTCATTCCCGCCGGCGGAATCGGTTCCCGACTCTGGCCACTCTCGCGTGCTGCTGCACCCAAGTTTTTGCACGATCTCACAGGCAGTGGCCAGACTCTGCTGCAGGACACTTGGGATCGACTTCTCCCACTTGCCGGCGAAAAGATCATGGTTGTCACTGGAGATATCCATTCGGAAGCGGTGCTTGAGCAGCTGCCGCACCTACAGCAGAAGAATTTGGTACTGGAGCCGTCCCCTCGCGATTCAACGGCGGCTATTGCATTAGCGGCAGCCATATTGGAAAGGCGCCAACCCGGGGTCATTATCGGGTCCTTCGCAGCCGACCATGTGGTGCTGGATCAGAAAAAGTTTGAAGAGGCACTGACTGAGGCGATTGAGGTCGCTCAGGACGACAAGATTGTCACGATTGGTATTAGGCCAACCGAGCCTTCCGTCGCTTTTGGATATATAAGGAAGGGCGAGCGCCTTTCCAGCACGGCCTGCCAGGTCTTGGAATTTGTTGAAAAGCCAGACATCCAAACAGCAAGGAAGTATGTCGAGAGCGAAGAGTACTTCTGGAATGCCGGCATGTTCATCGCCAAGGCAGAGCGCATTTTGCAAATTCTCTCTTCCACTCAGCCCACCTTGTATAAAGGTGTAATTGAGATTGCGGAGGCTTGGGATACTCAGCAGCGTAAGAGCGTGATGGATCGAGTCTGGCCCACGCTAACGAAGATTGCCATTGACTACTCGGTCGCTGAACCGGCAGCCCAAGCGGGGCAGGTCGCCGTCGTACCAGCGCAGTTTGAATGGCACGACGTTGGTGACTTTGCAGCAATCTCTGAACTTCAAGCTCAAGGTCAACGTGGTCAACTGACAGTGTTGGGATCTGCTCGCGTTTTGACCGAGTCATCCAGCGGAATCATCGTTAGCGACACCGGCAGACTGGTTGCCTTGATTGGCCTGGAAGACGTGATTGTTGTGGACACGGCTGATGCTCTTTTGGTAACCAGTAAGCAGCATGCCCAAAAGGTGAAGAGCTTGGTTGAATCGCTTCGACAGTCTGGTCACTCCGAACTTTTGTGATTATCTCGGATTGGTAAAGCCGAGCGTCCGGGCGAGTCGCTTCCAATACAGCGGGTAGAGTTGGACCAATCCGGCATCAAAAGTGCCAATTCATCTATTCAGGAGGAAACCTTGAAGCTAAAGAATGCATCAGCGGCATTCGCTCTACTGGGTGCATCAGCCCTAGTTCTATCTGGCTGTGCAACCGCACCAGCAGAAGAAACCGCTGCCCCAACTATCGACTATCTAGCCTGCGCCGTCTCTGACGAGGGAAGCTGGAATGACAAGTCATTCAACGAGTCTGTTTACGACGGACTACTAAAGGCACAGAGCGAGATCGGTGTTCAGATTGCTGACGCAGAGTCAACCTCCGCTGAAGACTTTGCACCAAACCTACAGGCCATGGTTGACAAGGGCTGTGACATTACTTTTGCCGTTGGTTTCGCCCTAGTTGCTGATGTGAATGCAGCCGCCGCCGCCAACCCAACCGTAAACTTCGTGACCATTGATGGTTGGTCTGAAGGAAATGCAAACCTAAAGCCAGTTGCCTACAACATGGCTGAGTCAAGCTACCTAGCTGGCTACCTAGCCGCTGCCTACTCAACCACCAAGGTGGTTGGTACCTACGGTGGAGTGCAGATCCCTGCAGTAACAGACTTCATGGATGGCTTCTACTACGGCGCGCTGGCATGGGCCAAGGAATCAGGCACCGAAGTCAAGGTTGTTGGCTGGGACGCAGTTGCACAGACTGGTCAGTTCACCGGTGACTTTGTTCCAAACTCTGGAACTTCCAAGTCGATTGCTGCAGCGCTAGTAAACGAAGGCGCTGACGTGATCTTCCCAGTAGGTGGAGATCAGTTCGGTGCAGTTTCTGAAGCAATCAAGGAAGCCGGCATTGCAGGTGTAATGATCGGTGTAGACAAGGACATCGCTCTGACCAGCCCTGAGTACGCAGACATGGTTCTGACCTCAGCTGAGAAGAGAATGACCAACGCTGTTTACGACATCATTGCCGACCTATCAGCTGGCGGAACATTCTCCGGTGAGGCATACGTCGGAACCTTGGCAAACGGTGGAACAGGACTGAGCCCTCTCTATGACTTCGAGTCAAAGATTGACCCAGCTGTTCTAACTCGTCTAGCCGAGATTGAGGCTGGCATCATCGCGGGTGACATTAACCCAAAGGCGTAATTTAGCCAATTAGCAGTAGGGGGAGGGCCGCGGATTTCTCCGCGGCCCTTCTTTTTGCGAAGATAGAGTTATCGCACGAAGGGGTGCTTTTTGAAACTTGAATTGCGCGGTATCACTAAGCGCTTTGGAACACTCGTAGCAAATGATTCAATCAACCTGGTGGTTGAACCAGGGCAGATCCATGCTTTGCTCGGTGAAAATGGTGCTGGCAAATCTACCCTGATGAATGTTCTATATGGCCTCTACCAAGCAGATGCGGGTGAGGTTTTACTGGATGGCGTAAAGCAATCTTTTTCTGGCCCCGGTGACGCTATGGCTGCCGGCATCGGAATGGTCCATCAGCATTTCATGCTGATACCTGTTTTTACAGTCGCTGAGAATGTGGCGCTGGGTCACGAACCAACTAGCGCGCTAGGCATTTTGAATACCGATGCAGCTCGCAAGCGAGTAATTGAAATATCCGAGAAATTTGGTTTCAAGGTTGACCCTGATGCACTCGTGGAAGATTTGCCGGTCGGTGTTCAGCAGCGCGTAGAAATTATTAAGGCGCTTTCCCGCGACGCAAAAGTTCTTGTTTTAGATGAGCCTACGGCGGTATTGACTCCACAAGAGACAGATGAGCTGATGCTCATAATGAAGCAATTGGCAAAAAGCGGAACCTCCATTGTTTTCATTACTCACAAACTTCGTGAAGTCAAGGAAGTTGCTGACATTATTACTGTTATTCGACTTGGCAAAGTGGTGGGTGATGCTAAGCCTGACGCATCAACATCTGAGCTTGCCTCAATGATGGTTGGTCGCGAGGTCGAGCTAACTGTTGACAAGAAGCCAACTTCCGTTGGTGAGGTTGTGCTAAAAGTTGAGCACATTTCTGTACTGGATGATCGAGGTCAAAGAGCCGTCGATGATCTTTCGTTTGAGGTCAGAGCGGGTGAAATTCTCGCCTTCGCGGGTGTCCAGGGGAACGGTCAGACTGAACTGGCCGAAGCACTGGTCGGGCTTCGTTCGACATTGAGCGGAACTGGAAAGATTTTTATAAAGGGTGACGACGTAACTACAGATAGCGTCAGACACCGCCTTGAACTCGGGATGGCGTACATTCCAGAAGACAGAAAAACCGACGGGCTGGTCTCGGAGTTTTCAATTGCTGAGAACCTGATGATCAACGCCTCCTTTCGCTCTCGCTTCACGGTTGGTCCAAACATAAACTTTGCAGCCCGCAGAGAAATTGCAGATCAGCTTGTGAAGGACTTCGATGTTCGAACCCCTTCCGCGGATACCCCGGCCGGCAAGCTATCCGGTGGGAACCAGCAAAAAGTTGTGGTTGCAAGGGAGCTGTCAAGAAATGTTGACTTGCTGATAGCCTCCCAGCCAACCAGAGGCGTGGATGTGGGTTCAATTGAGTTCATTCATGAACGAATCGTGGCCGAGAGGGATGAGGGTAAGGCGGTAGTACTGATCTCCACCGAGCTCGACGAAGTCTTATCCTTGGCCGATCGCATTGCTGTTATGTATCGAGGGAAGATTGTGGGAATTGTTGACCCATCAACCTCTCGGGAGCAGTTAGGAAAGATGATGGCTGGAGTAAGCGCATGAGCGAAGAAAACCGCTGGTCACAAGCCCTAAAGGAAATCCTCTCCGGGAGCTTTACCAGGACTGTCCTCTCAATCATCCTTGGCTTCTTAGTAGGCGCAGCATTCATGATTGCATCCAACAAGGAATTCATTGAATCCTTGGGCTACATTTTTTCAAGACCTGGCGATGCATTTGGCGCTGCAATTGCAGTGGTAAGTGATGGCTATGGTGCACTATTCCGTGGTTCCGTATTCAATACAGAAGCAGATACGTTTGAAAAAGCGATTCGCCCAATGACAGAGTCTTTACGATTAGGAGCGCCACTGATTTTGGCCGGGCTGGGATTGGGCTTAACTTTCAGAGTTGGACTATTCAACATTGGTGGTACCGGCCAACTAATTACGGGAATGATATTTGCAACCTTTGTTGCAACGCGTCTAGAACTTCCTTTCCTAGTTCACGTTGCAGTCGCTGTGATTGCTGCAGTAATCGGGTCAACTTTGCTTGGTGCGCTGGTGGGCTTTCTCAAAGCTCGAACCGGTGCTCACGAAGTAATTTTGACGATCATGTTCAACTACATAATGCTTTACTTCTTCACATTCTTATTGCGCGATCCTCTTCTACTGGGTGAGGTAAGGGCGACGGGTAATCCAAAAGCTGACCCAGCTATGGAAACTGCGCTACTACCCAGATTGCTTGGGGATGCTTACGCGCTTCACTATGGAATCGTGATTGCGCTAATCGCTGTGTTTGTTTACTGGTGGCTAATGGAGCGCTCGACTATTGGTTTTAGACTCCGCATGGTTGGCTACAACCCAGACGCAGCTAGGACTGCTGGTATAAGTGTTGAGCGAACATACGTGCTGGCGATGGGCCTATCCGCAGCGTTTGTTGGTCTCGCCGCCGCAAATCAGGCACTGGGTGTCCCAATCGGCGTTACTCCCTCTGCTCACGCAAACATTGGTTTCGATGCAATCACTGTCGCGTTATTGGGAGGCTCGAATGCCCCTGGCATTTTGTTGGCAGGTTTGCTGTTCGGTGCGTTCAAAGCCGGGTCTCCTTCTATGCAGGTGTTGGGTGTTTCACCCGAGGTGCTCGGAATTGTTCAGGGAGCAATTGTTTTGTTTATTGCTGCTCCGCCACTTATTCGCGCTATCTTCAGACTGCCGAAACCTCAAACTACTAACGCGCTAGGCGCAATTCGAGATCGAATCCTACGTAGAGGAGCTGTCAAGTGACAATCAGTCAGCTAGCTAAGGAAGAGCGCATTGGGTTCAAGTCTCCAATCGTCATGGCTGCGGTTGGGGCAATTGTGTTCTTGTTTTTTGGCCTCCTAGGACGCGATGGCGAAGTCGCATTCGAAATTTCCCGGAGAACCGATGCGATTCAGTTACCTGCTATTCCAGTTGACTCGTCACTGCTGGGTATTTTCGCTGGCGTTCTAATGCTTGCTATTTCGGGCCTATCACTTTCGTTCTCGCTGAAGAACAAAAAGACCCCACTGTGGATTACAGCCATTTATGGCCTAATTGGTGTCACGTCGCTGCTTGGCTGGTTGGCCGCTGGCAGCACTGTTCCGATCGCATTTATTGCTGGAACAGCCCTGGTACTGGCGGTTCCAATCATGCTTGGCGCTATGGGCGGACTTATGTGCGAGCGGGTTGGTGTAACGAACATTGCAATTGAAGCTCAGCTTCTAACTGGTGCCTTTATGGCAGCGGTAGTTTCCTCGATAACAGACAACTTCTTCTTTGGGATGTTTTCAGCCATGGTTGGGGCTGCGTTGGTTTCGATGGTCTTGGCGGTATTTGCCATCAAGTATTTGGCCCAGCAGATTATCGTGGGTGTAGTTCTGAATGTGTTGATGATTGGAATCACAAACTTCCTCTACCAGCAGTGGCTGACTGAGGACAGTGAGAATGTGAATTTCCCTGGAACTATGGAAATTATCCGCATACCTTTCCTAAGTGAGATTCCAATAGTTGGACCAGTTTTATTTGAAAATCGACTAACTGTTTTCCTGGCATTGATTATTGTTCCGACACTATATTTTGTTTTGTTCAAGACCAAGCTGGGGCTGCGTGCCCGGGCGGTTGGCGAGCACCCATTAGCTGCTGACACTGTTGGTATTAATGTGGGTCGAACCCGATTTTGGTGGGTGACTCTGGGTGGAATGTCAGCCGGTCTTGGTGGGGCTGCGTTAACTATTGGTAATGCTGGTGCATTCGGTCGCGAGATGTCGGGCGGATTTGGTTTTATTGCTCTGGCGGTAGTAATTCTCGGACGTTGGCACCCGATCTCAGCGGCCCTGGCAGCGCTGCTATTTGGATTCTCAATTATTCTGCGCGTCTGGGCAAATCAGGTTAGCCCTGGTATTCCAACTGACTTCATCACCATGGTTCCGTATATTGTGACGATTATCGCGGTGGTTGGATTCGTTGGTCAATCTAGGCCTCCTAAAGCTTTGGCGATCCCGTATACCAAGGGCTAAACATGAACATTGACTGGAAACATCTGACAGCCACCGCCACGGAGGCCATGCAAAAGGCCTACGCTCCCTATTCGAATTTTCCGGTAGGCGCAGCTGCGCTGACAGATGACGGTCGCGTAATTTCGGGCTGCAATGTTGAAAATGCATCCTACGGACTTGGGTTGTGTGCCGAGTGTTCGCTGGTGAGCGAGCTGTTTAGAACGGGCGGCGGAAAGCTTGTTGCCTTCGCTTGCGTTGATGGTAATGGAGATCCCCTGATGCCCTGTGGCAGATGTAGGCAGCTCCTATTTGAACATTCTGCCGATGGGATGCTGCTGCAAACCATCAGCGGCATCAAGACCATCAATGAAGTTTTACCTGATGCTTTTGGCCCAAGGGACTTGCAGTGAGCTTCTCAGCGGTTGAGCTCATAATAAAGAAACGTGAAAAGGGACAACTTTCCACAGAAGAAATCAACTGGCTAATCACCTCTTATACCTCTGGCATCGTGGCAGACGAACAGATGTCAGCGATGGCAATGGCGATCTTGCTTAATGGCATGGATAGAAGAGAAATTCTTGATCTCACCATGGCGATGATTGCCTCGGGTGAAAAACTCGATTTTTCTAAGCTAGGCGCACAAACTGCAGATAAGCACTCAACAGGTGGCGTTGGCGACAAAATAACTTTGCCGCTAGCACCACTTGTTGCTTCGTACGGAGTTGCCGTGCCTCAGCTCAGTGGCAGGGGACTTGGTCATACTGGTGGCACCCTAGACAAACTAGAGGCGATTCCAGGTTGGCGAGCATCTTTGACCAATGAGGAAATGTATAAACAACTTCAAGACGTGGGAGTTGTGATTTGTGCTGCGGGCAGCGGCTTGGCGCCAGCGGATAGAAAGCTCTACGCCCTTCGAGACGTTACGGGAACCGTTGAAGCCATCCCACTAATTGCTTCTTCGATTATGAGCAAAAAAATTGCTGAGGGAACCTCTGCGTTGGTCTTAGACGTGAAGGTGGGCAGCGGCGCATTCATGAAGACTTTGGAGCGGGCTACTGAGTTGGCCCAGGTGCTTGTGCAGATCGGAAAGGATGCGGGCGTCAAAACATCTGCCTTATTGACAGACATGTCTACTCCGCTGGGAAAGAAAATTGGAAACGCGCTCGAGGTTGAAGAGTCTCTGGAGGTTCTCGCTGGCGGCGGTCCTGCCGACGTTGTTGCAATTACAGCAGAGCTTGCTAAGGAAATGCTTGCGCATGTAGGCATTACCGGAATTGATCCGGTTGAAAATCTAAAGAACGGTAAAGCCATGGATAAGTGGCGCCAAATGATTACTGCCCAAGGGGGAGATCCGCTAGCTCGGCTACCAAGTGCAAAACACTCACACACTGTGGTTGCCGAGTCTGGTGGCTACCTGAGCAGGTTGGATGCACTGGCAGTTGGCATTGCATCATGGCGTCTAGGTGCTGGTCGTGAGCGAAAAGAAGATGCGGTTCAGCTCGGTGCTGGTGTTGAGCTGCATGCCCAGCTGGGGGACCAGGTTGAAAAAGGCCAACCGCTGATGACGCTATTCACTGACTCTCCTGAAAAGTTTGAAAGAGCTCAGGAGGCTCTCGCAGGCTGTGTGGAGTACTCTGAAATTAAGCCCGCAGAGAGACAATTTGTTCTCAGCAAGGTCAGTTAGGAATCTCTTGGACATTCAGTCTTTACCAAAAATCTCACTGCATGATCACTTGGACGGAGGGCTTCGTCCACAAACCATTGTTGAATTAGCTAGCTCGATCGGCCATCAACTTCCAAAAAGCAACGCGACAGATCTGGCGATTTGGTTTTCGGAGCAGTGCAATTCGGGGTCGCTAGTTAAGTACTTGGAGACTTTCGAGCACACGGTTGCTGTAATGCAAAACTATGAGGGACTTGAGCGAGTCGCTTATGAAAGCGTTTTGGACCTGGCCATGGAAGGGGTGATTTACGCAGAACTGCGTTGGGCACCCGAGCAGCATCTTGCCGGTGGTTTAACTTTGGATCAGGCAGTTGAGGCAGTCCAAGATGGCCTCGAGCGCGGAATGGAAGAAGTTTCAAACAAGGGCGGATTCATTCGCACTGGTCAAATCATTACTGCCATGCGTCAGGCGGATCGGAGTCTTGAAATTGCGGAACTAGCTGTTCGTCACCGCAATAACGGCGTCGTCGGTTTTGATATTGCAGGTCCAGAGAAGGGCTTTTTGCCAGCCCGCCACAAGGTGGCTTTTGATTATCTAGCCTCAGAATTCTTCCCATTTACAGTTCACGCCGGTGAAGCGGACGGAATTGATTCCATTAAGGATGCAATTGTGAATGGCAGAGCGCTGCGTCTAGGTCACGGCACTCGCTTGATTGAGGACATCATGTTTTCCAGAACCGAGGGAGACACTGATTTAGTGGTGCTAGGTCCCTTAGCTCAGTGGGTGCACGATCGAGAGATTGCGCTGGAATTGTCACCTTCCTCTAATCTCCAGACCGGCGCCTTCGCAATGATGGGCGACAGCATGGAGGACAACCCCCTGGACATCCTCTACGACCTCGGATTTAAGGTGACCGTCAATACAGACAACCGGCTAATGAGTGGAACTTCCCTCACTAAAGAGCTTGAGATTCTCGTCGATACTTTTGGATATACCCTGGCCGATCTCGAGCAATTCCAACTCAACGCCGCGGAAAGTGCTTTTCAGGGCCTACCAGAGCGAGAAGAACTAATGGACATGAT
>JACCEA011883004.1_pt1 | contig 22863 bp, 16 predicted proteins | sample 7449851 | NCBI WGS metagenome assembly JACCEA01 (sample SAMN15323453, study PRJNA562643) | freshwater metagenome | isolation source: river surface water | place: USA:Blue River Watershed | collected 2017-08-18 | reverse complement strand
TCTGTCCACTAGCAGTGTAAAAGTACACAATATTTCCAGTTGGAAAAATAATTTTAGTCGGCAGGTTCAAGTGGTTATACACAATACCAGTAATATTCTTGTTTTTATCCACGGTCATATTACCATTGGCATCATACACATAATCATCCCCAGTAGTGTTACCGTCTTTAAAACCACTGGTATTATTCGAGTTATCCACCACACTCATAAGCTTGTTCGAGTTGGTAGCATAACCATACCCTAAATTGTCAATTTGTATCGGCAAATACTGTTCGTCTCGGTCGCCATAACGGCTTAAATTCATAATATTACCATTCTTATCATAACTCAAGTTCTCGTTATACATATTGGTCAACTGCCCAGACTTTTGGTAGGTAGCGTCTTTCAAACGGTTCAAATTATCGTATTTGTAGCCGTAGTTCCTCACAAATCCCCCATCAGTAGCGGTACTCCAAAATGTCTCGGCAATGTTTCCATTATAAAGTTTATTAGCAGCACCCATCTCATCTTCTCAACCCGTGTTGTCCCGCTATTCGCTATATCCCCTAGCGGGGGATGCCGCTACTATCGGGGCTAGAATACACTTCTATTTTTCAGTACAAAAAAAAAGAGCAACTTTGGTTGCTCTTTTTAAATTTGTTTTTTAGTAAATTATTTTTTGGTTTTTAACAGAGTAAACATTACAATTACCTATCGCATGTAGAGTCTAAGCAAAAAGAGAAGAACTCCTAAGATTATTAAAATTAACCAATATTTTTTGTACTCCAAAATTAAACCAAACTGCCTTTGATTCTTTGAAAGCCTCATTATTAAACCTATAGAGACTAATACTATTGGTGCTAATATCCATCTAAATTTTTCATATATCATCATAACTTATCTTATTGTTAGTATTTAATTTATAGCTTTTAAGAAAAAAAACAATGTTCCTATTACTAGACTTATTAAAATAATCCAATCTGTAATAATTTTAAATTTTATATCAAGTTTATAAAATGCTTCTTGTTTTTTTTTTACAGAATCTAACCATAATCTATGGATTATATAGTAACCAATAAAAAATATTAGACCTAAAAAACTATACAATAAAAATTTATAGTTCATAACTTTTAATTATTTATTTAATTCATCACTAATCGTTTCTGTTTTTTCATCAACACTAACCCCTATAGATTTGTTTACTGTTTTTACCATCCCTTCAGCTTGTTTAGACATATCCGGAGTAGGTCCAGGTAACGCCATGTCTACTCCTTTGCTTATTATCTTACCAGCTACAAAAGTTTTAATATCTCCAGATGCTCCATCATCATTAGTAATAACCTTAGTTGCTATTTCTAATATGGAACCAAATGTACTAATAGCCCCTCCAATTGTTGCGGTTGTCAATCCAGGAGCAGCTCCAACACCCGCTATAGGAGCCCCAGCTGCTGCAGATATAAGTCCTGCTACAGCTAGATTATCTCCACTTTTTTGAAGTAATTTAGCTCCAACTAAAAGTTGTTCTTTATGACTAGTAGTCCATTTTTTTATATTTCCAGCTAAAGTAGAAAAATCACCAAAATTACTTTTTGTTGTAATACTCATCCCACCATCGGCAGTACCTCTAACGACATTTACAGATACTCTACCATTTTCACCTTTGACTACAGTGCCACCCACTTTTGCGGCATATTTTTCTGCTCTAGCTTCTTTTCTCTCCGCTGAAGTACTTCCAAACAAGCCAAACAAATACCTACCATCAGGGTCAATTGTTGTTATAGGGTTATTAGCAACATAAGCATATGGAGTTGTATTATAATATTTTTCAGCTAACTGGTCAATAACATTCCATTTTCCCAAAACTGGGTCATAATCTCTCCAACCATAAGCATATTCATTCAATCCCAATTCTTGCTGTAACTCCTTCCCATTATATAGTCTTCTGTTTTCAGGAACTGGAGTAATTGAATTATACCCATTGTGTTTGAGTCCAAAAGGATAGTAATTGTTTTCATCCAATATAGTAAGAACGTTGGCGCTAGGGTTTTTAGTATAACTCAGTCTTACATTACCCAAATGGTCAGTGTAGTTAAACACATAGCTGTAGGTGTTCGTTCCACTCACAGGGGTATTTTTTACATAGCCTTCTGCCGTTGGAAAATACTGCAATACCGTGTTTTGGTATTGGTAACCACCTAAATAATCAGTCGTGGTTACTGTTGCATTCTCCGTTACTACTTTCTGTACTTTCTGTCCACTAGCAGTGTAAAAGTACACAATATTTCCTGTTGGAAAAATTATTTTAGTCGGTAGGTTCAAGTGGTTATACACAATACCGGTAATATTCTTGTTCTTGTCCACCGTCATATTACCGTTAGCATCATACGAATAGTCATCCCCTGTGGTGATGCCGTCTTTAAAACCACTGGTATTATTCGAGTTATCAACCACACTCATAAGCTTGTTCGAGTTGGTAGCATAAGTATACCCTAAATTGTCAATTTGTATCGGCAAATACTGTTCGTCTCGGTCGCCATTACGGCTTAAATTCATAATATTACCATTCTTATCATAACTCAAGTTCTCGTTGTACATATTAGTCAACTGCCCTGATTTTTGATAGGTAGCGTCTTTCAAACGGCTCAAATTGTCGTATTTATAGCCGTAGTTCCTCACAAAACCACCATCGGTAGCCGTACTCCAAAACGTCTCGGCTATATTGCCATTGTAAAGTTTATCAGCAGCACCCATCTCATCTTCTCAACCCGTGCTGTCCCGCTATTCGCTATATCCCCTTGCGGGGGATGCCGCTGCTATCGGGGCTAGAATACCCGTTTATTGTTCAGTACTCAGAAAAAAGAGGAGCTGAAGCTCCTCTTTTTGAATAATCTAGGTTCTGGTTAAGCATAAGCTGCCAAAATCCAAGTAACTCCATTACCACCATAAGGAGGCATTCTATTACCTTTAGCAATTGGAGCTGTTGTTGAAGGAACTCCAACAACTCTCCAAACACCGCTCTCTGGACAAGTTTGTCCTGTACTAGCTGTAGTACCAATTGGATAACGCATGATTTTTACGTTTAAACTTTCTCCAGTTTTAGAAACCGAGTGGAGAATTAACCCGATAAGGAAATTTGTTTTATCAGATTTAGAACGTAAATTAGTTAAGTCACGAAGATTATATGTAATCTGTTGGGGTCAAGTAAATTTCCTAAACGAAAACTCGACCTTTTTTGTATAATAAATTAACTTAAACATTGATTATCAATATAGTAACTTAATTATTTGGAGTCATCTCTAACTTTGATACAATGCCAAATAGTATTTATTCAATATCGACGAACTCATCTTCAACATCTAAAAAAAGTTCTTGAATCGTATCTGAATAAGGTTTAAAAAAATCAAGTGAAACATTATTGGCGATTTGTTCAGCTCTGTACAAGTCTCCATTTGCAATTTCAATACCTTCTGACTGATTAAAAGTTTGGAATACTTTTTCTATTTCTATATCCTTTGTCCTGTTTATTACAACTACTTTCAAACTTTCAGAAATAAGTATTAAAAATTCACCAACCATAAAGCTGGAATTTCTAATTTTTACTTTTCTTATCCCCAATTTTCTTTCGTCATTTTTCCAATAGGTCAACAAATGAGTTAAATCTTTCATAAATATATTTTAGTTAAATTATTGAAAATAAAAACTTATAAATTATTTATTCTTTTCAACTTATAATATCAAAACTAAACCGTCTATATGATTATATTTTACGGTTTTTTGATATAATAATTACGGCAATTAGAATACCGCATCTATTTTCAGTACTCAAAAAAAAAAGAGAAGCCATAGCTTCTCTTTTTCCTTTTTAAAGTAACATTCAGTTAATTAACTAGCTTTTACACCACTACCACTAATTTTGATACATTACCAAAAAAGAGTTTTGTTACAAAGTTAAACTAGTGTATTTAAAGATTTTTCTAAATCATCTAAAAAATCTTGCACTTTAAAATCTACTAGTTTCTTATCATTAAGGATTATTCTTGATTGATTGATTAATTCATTATATAATATTCTGATTTTATTCTCTGTATTAGACTTAAAAACTTCTTCAAAATCAAGTTTTATTTCATATTCAATTGCTAGTTCTTTTTTTAATATTTTTAAAGGTCTTGCCATAAAATAAGGTTCAAAACCTTTCGACACACATATAAAACCAACATATATTTTTTTTACTTTTAACGAATACTCTTTTTTTGCAAAGCTTTCATTTAAAATTTTTGTTAAACTATCCGTTATTAATGATGTTTCTTCAAAATCAAATTCTCTTGAAAATTGTGTACCTATATTAAATTCCATAGTCTATCTAAATATTTTATTTCCTGGTGGCAAACTACCATTCATTAAAGTGTAACCATATATCATAATTTTCTCCTGTACTTTTGTTTCCACTTGATTTCCAAAAAATATTGGAACCATTGAAACTCCACCAGGAACCATAGAGTTTAATGTTGATTGTGAATATCTACTCATACCGCTTGATGTTTCTCCATACTTCCAAACATCCCCAGCATTTAAGTGTACAACATTCCCTCTTACATCAACGTATTCACCTGTTCTGTTAATTCTTAACTCATAAGTAAACCCTGATGGTTTCATTGTTTTTTCTAGCAATTTTTTTAATTCAATTGCTTGTTTAGCTAATAAAACTCTATTGTCATAAACCCAAGTACCAGCTTCAACACTCCATACAACAGGTAATAATACATCATCTACAACACCTACTACAGTAGCATCATCAGCAACCAAAACAGCCGATGAAGCTGTAGCATACTTTAATGAACTATTATTATATTCTGCTTTTTTAGTATCTTCTTTCTTTCCTTTTTTCTTTTTCTTATCATCATCTCCGCCACCTTCTCCTGTATCTGCACTTTCTCCATTATTTCCTGAAAAAGTACCATCATTATTATTTGTCCAAGTAGTGTCGTTTCCTGATTTATTCCATAAGTCATCTATAAAAGATTGTGACAACATCCCATCAGGATCAATAAAATAAACAGGATTGTTATAAGCATAATTATAAGGAGACCATCTACGGGACATTTCCGCTAGCGGATCCATATTCATCCAACGTCCTAAAGCTGGGTCGTAATTCCTTGCTCCGTAGTCATATTGATTTAATCCGAGTTCATCTTGGTATTCTTTGGAGTTATAACGATACTTAAACTCTGGTTGGAAATTATCTACATTATAACTGTTATGCTTTAATCCAAAAGGATAATAGTTATTTTCTTCAAGAATTTTCAATGAACCTGTTGTGGCGTCTTTAGTATAACTCAATCTCACATTACCCAAGTGGTCAGTGTAGTTGAACACATAACTATATGTATTAGTTCCACTTACAGGAGTACTTTTTACATAACCCTCTGCCGTTGGAAAAAACTGCAAACTAGTATTACTGTACTGGTAACCTCCTAAATAATCCGTTGTAGTTACAGTTGTATTTTCTGTAACTACCTTTTGTACTTTTTGACCACTAGCGTTGTAAAAATACACAATATTTCCAGTTGGAAAAATTATTTTAGTCGGTAGGTTCAAGTGGTTATAAGTAATAGCAGTGATATTCTTGTTTTTGTCCACCGTCATATTGCCATTGGCATCATACACATAGTCATCCCCTGTGGTGATGCCGTCTTTAAAACCACTGGTATTATTCGAGTTATCAGCAACGCTTAAAAGTTTGTTTGAGTTGGTAGCATAACCATACTGCAAATAGTCAATTTGTATTGGTAAATACTGTTCGTCTCGATCTCCGTAACGGCTTAAATTCATAATATTACCATTCTTATCATAACTCAAGTTCTCGTTATACATACCAGTCACCTGCCCAGATTTTTGATAGGTAGCGTCTTTCAAACGGTTCAAATTGTCGTATTTATAGCCGTAGTTCCTCACAAATCCCCCATCGGTAGCGGTGCTCCAAAACGTCTCGGATATATTGCCATTATAGAGTTTGTTTGCTGCATTTACGTTTCCATCTACGGTATTATAATTGATTTTAAAGCCAAACAAATCCGCAGGGTCTGTACCTACATTTAAGTTAGCAATAGAATTAATTGCTGTCATCCAGCCTCTAATGTTATAGCTATAATCCACTTTTTGCAGTGGTGTAGCACTAGTATTCCCTACTTTTTTACTTATCAATTGTCCTAGCTCATCATAGGTATTCTCCGCTAATAATTGCACGGATCCTCCGTTAATTTGGTGGGTATGTTGTATCAATCGATCTTGCGGAGAGTAAGTAAAAGCTTCTTTAACGGCTAACTCACTATCACCAGTGGTTCTTTTATGTTTTTGTATCGTGTACTGCAACTGTCCGGAAAAAACATCCAGTTTACTATCGGTATAGGTATACCCTCCTAAATAATTGGTGGTGTAGCTACGTATTGGTCGGTATTTGTAATCGTACAAAGTATAACTCGTTTCTGCTTTAACCTCAGCACTAGTAGTTGGTACACGCATCCATGAACCTGTTGCCAGTCCCTTGGTTGCGGTGGCTACCGTTTGGTTATCTACACTGGTAGGCAGTCCGCTTACATTCGGTATCGCATAATCATCATAATAATTCACGCTAAGGAGTTTAAAACTTGTGGGTGCCACGTTGTTACTATAATTCACCGCTATAGCATCTATAGTAGTTCCACTTTGTTTGCTCTCGTTAATAGTCAAGGCATTAGTTTGAGCTTGTTGCATCGTGCTTCGTGCAATGCTAGTTGCAGGGCTATTCAACCAACCCGTATAGACCACTCTATTAAACGCATCATATTTGGTTATCAACCAACCTGAAGTGGTCAGATCACTAAAAGGCGAGAACGCAGGACCTGTGGCCACTACTCTATCCAGTTTATCATACACCATATATTCCCACTGCTTGCCCGGTAGTTTTTTGGCTACCAGTCGGTTGCGGTAATCATATTGGTATTGGTAACACAACTCGTCCAAAACCGTTGCACTGGTAGCACCCTCGGCTTTCGGTGGCAATACATAAGACAAATTACCATACACATCATACACATAGTAGGTATCGTGCGCCACGCTGCTGTCATAGTTGCGTTTCAGTACCACATGCCCTTCTTTGTCTTTAAATTCTTCCGCACTATGGTTGTTCTCATCGGTAGTCACCGTTTTGTACAATACATTAGCGTCATACGAGCCAATTGCAGTAATGCTAGGCACATAGTCTGCGGTCAAACTCACATCAAAGCGTTTTATCTCATCCGCAGTATTGGTTTGGTAGTCCAATTGAATGGTGTGCTTTTCTGGATTACTCAATCTCCAATCGTCACCAGGGGCGGCTTGCTCCAAAAGTCTATTCAATGGTGATTTTTCCAATAGTTTCTCTGAAAATCCAATGGAAGTGCTGTAAGTAGAAGTATAATAATTCAAATTCCCATCCAAGGCATTGCTATCATACCCCATGTTACGACTACTCCCCACAAAAGGTAAATACTCTTTGGGTTGTCTGCCAAAAATGTCGTATTCAATTGGTGTTACAATATCCTTTCCTGAATTAGATTGTTGATTGGCAATTTGTTGGATGGGTCTACCTAGTCCATCAAAATAAGTAATACCCACTTTAGCTTGTGATGGTGTTGGCGATGCAATAGAATTGGCACTAGCCACTTTATAGGCTCTGGTAATAATGTAATTTTTATCTTGGGCAGGATTAGCAAGCCCTCCACAATCACTACTAGTACCTGGAACCAACGGGCAATTATCGGTAGCATCCAACACATATCCGGCTGGCGCCGTACACTGTGTCATAAAACTGGACGCAGCCCCTAGTCCATCGCCATCCACATCAGCATACCACTTAGTGTTGGGATTAATGAAGTTTTTAGTGTCATCACAATCCAGACTATTAGTAAGATAACCAGCAGGCATGATACTGTAATAAATCGATGCAGTCGCATTCCCAAAACCATCACCATCACTATCAGCATAGAAATTTTGTGGTGCTATATTGGTAATGTTCACTGTACTATCATCATAATCGCTATTATTGGTTACATAACCACTTGGTTTTGCACTGTAATACACCGTTACCGTTGGACTTCCAAAGGTATCGGCGTCAGCATCACGATAAAAAGTAGAAGGAGCTATATTGGTAATGTTTACCGTTGTATCGTCATAATCATTGGAGTTGCGCACATATCCTCCTAGCTGGGTACAAGATGCAGTGTTAATTGCTGAAGTTCCGAATCCGTCACCATCAGTATCACGATACCAAACGGTGGTAGGATTCAATGAAGCATCTGAATCATTGCAATCAGTATTGTTGGTTACATAACCCGAAGGTTTTACGCTATAATATACACTCACTGTAGCACTTCCATACGTATCATTATCGGCATCTCTGTAAAAAGTAGAAGGTGCTATATTGGTAATGTTTAGCGTAGTATCATCAAAATCATTGGAATTGCGTACATAACCTGTTGGCTGGGTACAAGATGCAGTGCTAATTGCTGAACTTCCGTAACCGTCACTATCAGCATCACGATACCAAAGTGTGTTAGGATTTAATGAAGCGTCTGAATCGTTACAATCAGTACTATTGGTTACATAACCTGCTGGTTTTACACTATAAAACACCGTTACTGTTGAGCTTCCAAAAGTATCGCCATCGGCATCGCGGTAAAACGTTTGAGGCGCAATATTGGTGATGTATATTGTTGTGTCATTGTAGTCGCTCGAGTTACGTACGTACCCAGTAGGCTGAGTACAAGATGCTGTACTTGTGGCTGAAGTTCCATAACCGTCTGCGTCGGCATCCCGATACCAAATCGTATTGGGATTCAAACTTAAATCACTATCATTACAATCGGTATTATTGGTTACATAACCTGTTGGTCGTACACTATAATAAACGGTAACTGATGGGTTTCCAAAACTATCTCCATCGGCATCCCTGTAAAAAGTAGAAGGAGCGATATTGGTAATGTTTACTGTAGTGTCATTGTAATCACTGGAGTTACGTACATACCCTGTAGGCTGTGTACAACTTAATACTGGAGCTCCTCCAGAACCATAACCATCGCCATCATTATCTCTAAACCAAGGGGTGTTTGGGTTTAGTGTAGCATCACCATCATTACAATCGGAGCTATTAGTTACATAACCTGTCGGCAATACGCTATAATATACTGTAACTGTTGGACTTCCATAACCATCATTATCCGCATCACGGTAAAAAGTAGCAGGCGCAATATTAGTAATGTTGGTTGTGCCATCATTATAATCGCTTGAGTTACGCACATATCCAGTTGGCTGGGTACATGATGCGGTAGTTGTTGCTGAAGTTCCGTAACCGTCACCATCTGCATCACGGTACCAAACGGTGGTTGGATTCAAACTCCCATCACCATCATTACAATCTGAACTGTTAGTCACATAACCAGCCGGTCTATTACTGTAATAAATAGTTACTGTAGGGCTACCATAGCCATCACCATCGGCATCTCTATAAAAAGTTTGAGGAGCTATATTGGTAATATTGGCAGTACCATCATTATAATCACTCGCATTGCGAACATAACCCGAAGGTTGGAAACAAGAGGCAGTTGTCACACTACTCGTGCCATAGCCATCTCCGTCAGCATCGCGGTACCAGACTGTTGCAGGACTGATCGAACCGTCATAATCATTACAGTCTCCGCTATTTCTTGAATAACCTGAAGGAGGGCTACAACTAAATACTGGAGCTCCACCTGAACCATAGCCATCACCATCATAATCTCTAAACCATGCTGTATTTGGATTTACACTACCATCACCATCATTACAATCTGAATTATTAGTAACATAACCTGAAGGTTGATAGCTATAGTAAACTGACACACTTGGACTGCCGTATCCATCTCCATCGGCATCCCTATAAAAGGTTTGTGGTGGTACATTAGTAATAGTAGTAGTTCCATCATTATAATCGCTGGCATTACGAACATACCCTGAGGGCTGATTACAAGCAGATGTACTATTGGAACTAGTACCATAACCATCGCCGTCAGCATCTCGGTACCAAACCGAATTAAAAACTACTGAACTATCCCAGTCATTACAATCATTATAGTTACTTACATAACCTGAGGGTTGAGTACAACCAGTGGTAGTAACATCACTTCTTCCATATCCATCTCCATCAGCATCTCGGTACCATAATGTAAATGGTGTAACTGCTGCATTCGAATCATCACAGTCCGTATTATTGATAGAAAAACCAGATGGAACTCGGTAGGTACATTGCAAGCTCCATGAGCGTTGGGTACTACCATAACCATCTCTATCTGCATCGATAAACAAATAGTTGTGGATATGGGCAAAAGAGAAGTTGTTATTACTACAATAAGTAAGTACTTGACTAAAACTGGTATTGGAGACTAAAAAAAGTAGTGTCAAACTTAAATACAGTTGGATTGGAGATTTTTTATTGCTCATAATGATTCTTTTTACTTTAGTTCAAAGATTATTGAATGAATTAATCTTTATAATGGTATTCGTTCTCACTCAATATATTTCCTTGAGCATCCTTCACATTTTTTAACCTACCCAATCCATCATAATTGTAAAATACTGTTTGTCCTTTTGGATCAGTAATACTCGATACTCCTATCAATGGAATATGAGTATAGGTGGTGACCATAGCATTAGGCAGCCCTTGTCTTAAAGCATTAATTGCGCTCAGATTAGACTCGTTAACAGCATTTAGGTCACTAACCCCCAAAGCGTTTTTCAACTCAACGGTTGTGGTGTTTTCAATCTTGGCAATAGGTTGCGTTTTGTTATAGCCCCAAAGAATAGTCACCGGAGAACCTCCTTCTGGAGTATACTGTGTTAGATTACCAGTGGCGTCATAAAAATCGGAAGTTACTTTCCGCTCTAAATTTCCAATACCGGGAATATTTGCTAATGAATTAGGAAACTTAGCTGCATAAGTACTTTTAGGCAATACTAAATTTGCAGTAGTAGCATCTTTGGCATAAATAATTTTTTGCTCATATAATTTAACCGCTACATTATAATTCTCTGTGCGTACTGGATTTGCTTTACGATTTTGACTAATTAATTCTGACATTAATGGTTCTGTACTCAAATCGTTAGGATAGTACATTTTAGAGATAAGCTGTTCCCCTTTACTATTGGTAGTAGTTATTTTAGTAGGTTGAAAATGATTTAGTCCAGTATATTCATAGTCTTTGGTTACTGTAACATCCTGACCCTTTAAAGAAGTAGTCTCTGTCTCTGTTTTTAATGTTTTTATTTGACCTTGGAGGGAGTATACATTAAAGAGTATAACATAACCACCTTGCCCAAAATATACTGAAGGAACCACTCCTTTTACCGTGGTATTGGAACCACTATAGTTATAATCATATTCACTTTTCTGAACTGTTTGTCCAGTTGTATTAAGAGTTAATACGCTTTGTTTCTCCCCAGCTAATAATGATTGTGATTTAGGAAGGGGTGGTATACCATAATCGGAGTTAAAGCTATTAAGTTCAAAATACCCTTTGTAGCGGTTGAAAAAATGTTTAGTAGTTCCATTCCCATCAGTTTGATTTACTTCTGCATAGGAAATAGTAGGTCCCATAAAATTGATTTCTAAGGGATCAAACCCAGTAGAAAATGTAAAATACGATCCCTTATCAAATCCAATAGCCTTGGCATTATTAACTAATGTCTGATTGAAAATAACTGCATTTTGTGGAACAATACTATAGAAGTTAGGAAAATAGGCATTGCTATTTACATCCCATTGGGTTGGATAAAACAGCTTAGGGTTGCTTACAATTTTTGGTTGAGAATAGGTGTAATTAGTTTCTTTAATTACCGTACCATCCTCCTCTTTATGTACTATTTTTTTAATTCGCAAACCACCTACATCATAAATAGGTATAATAGGAACTCTATCTATCTTGGCACTACATATATTACACATAAAATTCATTCCATTTGTACCTCCATAACCTTGTGCGATTAATTTGTATTGTCTTCCGTTAACAAGAAGTGCTTTATCAATAGGTAAGGAAATATTTTTTGAAGTAGTAGCCCCCTGATACAAAATAGCAGCTATTTCAGTGTTGGTAACCATATCAACAAGTGATGCGGCTTTCAAGGTACTTGATGGAGAACAGCCAGCAGAACTCATAGGATTATAATTTAGGTTTGCAGTGAGTAATAGTGTTTCTGTATCACTGGCGACATAGGTAAACAGGGAAGATTTAATTCCATCGGTAGATTGTGTAGATGAAATACTTGGTACTAGTGGAGAAGGATTATTCACATCATAGTACACATCTACAGCCACATCAGATTTATGGGACTCGTACTGAAAATTCACAGACCCTTTGGTAGGGTAAATTATTTGCTCTAATATTCCTGCTTTAGCAAAACTCAAATCTACCTTTCTTTCAGCATATAAAGATGCATTCAAAGTAATCCCAGCTGGTGGGAAAAGGGATGGGTTTTGAGTCTTACCATTGTAATACCCCCATTTGTCTTGCGCAAACGATAGTTTACTCGGTAAAGAGGTGGAATTATAGAAAAAGGTATAGGGTTTAGTCAACTGCTCGTTGGCATTCATTTCAGTAATCCCAGTGAGTTGTAAACGTTTGATATCAGTTGCTCCTTTACTACCCGTAGTTATAGCACTTTGCAGGGTAGTGTAACTGAATTTAATTTTTTTAATGATTTCTGTCGCCTGTGTTACGGGATTCACCACAGTGATTTGAATTTCATCCAATCGCTTAGGCGTCACTCCAAATTCAGGGGTTAAATCATCTCTATTACTGTAAATGAAATTAATTTGAGAAGTGCCCGCTTTTATTTTGCTGATTAATTTGGAAATAACATGACTTTGAGAAGTTGTATTTACAGGATTCTCAGCAAGAGTAGCATATTGGCTTTCCGCTGTTATATCGCAATTGGTACTGGGTAACATATTTGGTAAACACAAAAAAGAGCTTTGAACTATTGGTTTGCTTATAGTCGTATGGGTATAATTATTATCCACATACTCTAATTGAATTTTGTTGGCACTGGTATAATTGGATATTTCGGTCAAAAACCAAGCGTTGATAATGAAATTGTTCGCAAACGCAATTTCATCTATGGATTGGTTACTATAATTTTTCTCAACAGCGTTATTTACTCCAAAATTAGTTCCTGTATCCAATCCAAATTTATATTTAGTGCCCTTAGGAGAAGTCACCATCCAAGTTTTAAAGTAGCTCGGTAGATATTCTTCTTGAATCATAAAATCCGTATTTTCAAGATAGACTACTTTTCTTTGATCATTGAAAACAAATTTGCTCCCTCCCTCTGGGGTACTGAAGTAAAACAAATCGGGTTGGGAATCTTTCTTACCTGCATTGACATCTTCTAACCACCAATTGAATTGCAAATACCGGCTATTCTCAACATTTGAATATGTACTCAGCGCTTCTTCCAATTTGGTTAAACCATAATCTTTGTAGTAGCCATTTACCATAATAGAACTCTTTGGATATCCTACCGCACCTTCGTCTGGTGCGCCTTTGGTATTACGACTCACGACTCCACCAACATTCAAACTCCAGTTTTGTCCCACCGAAGAAGCTATAGATTCCACCTTAACTCCAGAGGCATCGTATTCCAATGAAATAGGTAATGTCATACCTCCATATTCCAAAGTATAGATGGGGATGGATACCTGTGGTGTTCCTGATACCAAGTTCACAGGCATATTCATGTACTGCTCAAACTTATTTACCTCAGGTGATTTTACTTGTGGTCGTAAATCGGTATTCACTTGTGAACTACATAATGTAGTGGCAAATAGAATATTCAAAAATATAAGTAGGTTAAATTGCTTTTTCATATACACTTAGTCTTTTCTCGTTTTTTTAATCACTTTAATTCCCTCACTTTTCACATTGGTCTTAATATTGACTATATAAATACCTTCGGGATACATACTCATATCAATTGGAACAGTACGACTACTAATAGTGAATTGCTGCAATGTCCTTCCTGCTAAATCCACCACCGTAGCAGTACCCATTTCATACTCGTACCCTATAATGATATTGGTAAACGTACTTACAGGATTAGGTATCGCCTCAATTGAAGACTGAACTTCCAATGGCACCAATTGGTCTTTGAGCTTCACTACCCAAAAATCATTACTCCCTAAAGTGGTACTCTTATCGCCTGACGAACTCGCATTCGAAGTTCCAGCTAACAAATAACCACCATCTCGGGTACTAATTAGCTTACGCAAAATATCCTCGCCTCCACTACCTACTATTTTCTCCCATACTGCTTCTCCTTTCTCATTTACTTTCAAAGCGATATAATCATTAATACCAGTAGCTCCCTTTTGTATCAAACCTTTAGCCATAGTAGCACGCTCACTTTGGGCATAACCGCCCACTAAAAAACTATGATCCGAATTCTCCACCAACGAAGTCAATATGTCGCTTTTACCATAATTATAGGTTTCACTCCAAACCACCTCACCTTTAGAATCCAATCGCAACAACCAAAAATCAGAACCCGATTGAACACTGCCTCCTTTAGCTGTTAACGTACCTGGACTATTAGTATTTCCTCCTACTATGAAACCCTCATCTGCTGTTTGATGAACCACATACAATTGATTGTCTCCTGTTCCTCCATAGGTATTTTGCCATTCAATAGCACCCAATTCGTCTGTTTTAATGACCCAATAGTCCCCTATTCCTATAGAAGCAGCTGTCTTGTCTCCTGATTTAGGGGAGTTAGAATAACCACCCAATATAAAGCCGCCGTCCTTGGTTTGTTCCAAACTACGCAAAAGGTCACTATAGCGTCCCCCATAGGTTTTTTGCCACATTACATTTCCCTTGGAATCCAGTTTAACAATCCAGTAATCCATGCTCCCTCGGGTACTTTCGGTCTTTAAAGTCAAATCTTCTTTGGCAGTACTTTGTGTTTTCAATGTAGTTGTCGCACTAATAACTGTCTTAGCCGAACTCGATGAACCACCCAACAAATAGCCGCCATCTCTAGTGGGAATCACAGTCAATAAATCCTCTTGACCGCTCCCTCCTATCGTTTGTTGCCATTGTTCCTGTCCTTTAGCATCCAATTTCACTACCCAAAAATCCGACAAACCCTTACTGTCTAATTGCTTATCCATCCCTTGATTAGAACTTGAAGTTCCTGCTAAAATGAAACCGCCATCCCGAGTACCTTTAATACTTTGCAACAAATCAAAGCCACTGCCTCCAAGACTCTTTTGCCAATCTAATTTTCCGTTAGCATCCATTTTCCAAACCCAATAATCCAAGTCACCATTATTACTAGCGGTTTTAGTGCCTGTCTTTCCAGAAAGCGAACTCCCGGCCAAAATAAATCCATTATCGGCTGTGGGTTGGGCATCAAATAAATAATCGGCATTTTTTCCTCCATAGGACTTTTCCCAGAGAATATCTTGGGCATGTATAAAAAGTGGTGCAAAAAGCAACAAATAGAAATATTGGTTTTTCATACGTAATACGAATTATGATTATTTTATTTATTTAAGAAAGGAGACCATACTTGCCAAGAACAAATTCAAGACGATTAAATTCTGGGTTAGAATTCAAACCAAATACTTCTCGATAAGAACAAGCCCTTATCGAAGAATAAATTAAGTAGGGCAATTTTGAAAATATTTTTGAATGAGATTTACGGTTTTTTAAGCTATTTATTACGGTTTTTTGATGTTAAATCAAATACAAAAACCCCGATAAACTACCGAGGTTTCAATTTGGAGAGAATTCACAATGTATTTAAATGATACCTTCTGAGGGTTTAACAATGCGCATTAAAAAATGTAGTGTATTCAATTTCTAAAACCGCTACACTATATAGTAAACTGCTTTTGGCAAACAATACAAGTACAACCTTTTTGGCAAAATGCTCACAGTTTTTACAAGGCTTATAACTAGACTAACTAGTGCATTTCCCTTTAAGTGATACGTAGAAAACTCCTAGCTAGAGACCGTAATAAAATGTTAGAAAAACCGTAAAATCATTCCAGACAAACGACCTAATTTTCATGTCTAAAAACAAAATAACACTTTGGTTATTATTCTATTGTGCTATTCTTTAATAGCGCTTTGGGATGAGTAGCGAGGAAAAACTATAAGAAAATTTAATGGATAAGAAAAAAATCAAACAATTATAACTAATCATGAAGTGACAAAAAAGATAGATGTTTCAATAAAAAATAACCCAAGTACCACATAAACCTCAAAAAGAAGAAAATAAAATAGTAAAACTAGAAATATAACACAATCTATGGCTAAAAAAAATACTGAACATTTAAACGCTTTAGTATTCATTGATACTAATATTTTACTTGACTTTTATAGAATTAGAAAGTCAAATATCTCTATGAAATATTTGGAGGAAATTGAAAAACATAAAGAACTTATAATTATGACTAGCCAGGTAGAAATGGAATTTAAAAAGAATAGACAAAGTGCTATTCTAGAGTCAATTGGTGAAGTCAAAAAATTCAATATTCAAGGTTTAAGTGTACCAACAATTTTATCTGACACTAAAGTTGTTGAACAATTTAATAATTCTAGGAAAGACATTATAGCTCAACAAAAAAAACTTAAAGAAAAAATTGAGAAAATATTAAAAAATCCACTTCAAGACCCCGTTTATAAATGTTTAGATAAAGTTTTCAAACATAAATCTAAAATTAATCTTGATCGGGATAGTCAAATAAGATATACTATAAGAAATTTAGCTAAAAAAAGATTTGTTTTAGGATATCCACCAAGAAAGAGAGATGATAATTCAATTGGAGATGCAATAAACTGGGAGTGGATTATTAAATGTGCTCAAATGACTGGAAAAAACATAATACTTGTAACAAGAGATACAGATTTTGGTGCAATTGATGAAACAGATTCATATTTAAATGATTGGCTTAGACAAGAATTCAAACAAAGAGTTGGTACAAGAAGAAAATTCGTTTTAACAGATAAATTGAGTAAAGCATTTCAACTATTACAAATCCCCGTGTCGAAAGAGATGATAGAAGAAGAACAAAAAGTTAGCAATTATGTAAATAAAGGAAATGCGCTAAATTTTGTAGAGTATCAAGATATTATGTCTAAAATTAAAAAAATGTTTGAAGTTGAAAATAATTTCTCAAACTTTCAAAAAATAAAATTATATAATCAAGACGACAATCACAGAGATAAAGAATAATCTCGCACTCCAGAGTCTTTTGACTTTGAAGCTAATTCATTACTAATTTTAAATAACTAAATTACAATTATCATGAAAAACTATTATGTAAACAAAATGAAACAATCAAATGGAGATCACGAAGTTCACGAATCCAGTTGTGTTTTTTTACCAAGTATTGAAAACAAAGAATATTTAGGTTTATTCAACGATTGCAAAGAAGCTGTAAAAAAAGCAAAAGAAAAATATCCAAAATCCAATGGATGCTATTTTTGTTCTGATTCATGTCATACATCATGATTTTTTTGCACCACTACCGCGCGATTTCAATCGCGTGACATCCAAACAAATAAAAATAATTAAATAAAAACCTATGACCATCCAAGCAATTAAACCTGGGCCAAAAAAGACATCAACGTCAACAGGAAAACCTGGCAATACACCATCGTTAAAACCATCGAAATCAACATCAAAAAAATAGAATAAATTGACCTCAAAAATTAAATCTCATTCATAATATAAACAAGTTAGGAACAATATAAAAACATTAACATTATGAACATTATTCAAAAAGCTAAACAATTCATCGAGGTTCTTAAAATTCATTTACAGAATGAGCATTTAACAGACGACTTAAGCTACTACGCATTCTTACTAAGTCTTTTACCCATTCCTGGGGTTCAACAAGTCGGGCAGACTGTGGAGAGGATTTTTACAAATAAATCATTAAAAAATCGGCTTGATAGTATATGGTATGAAATAAACTCATCAAATGATAGAATTTCTTCTATTGAAGACGAATTTCTAAAGCTTCAAGAAATTGCAGAAACAATTAAAAATAATAAAAATTTATACACCAAACTAAATGAAGTTACACAGACAATTGTTTCTGAATTTCAAGAACAAACAGAATGGGTTGTTGAAACTGAAAATTGGAGTTATCAATCAATTCTAAATTCGATTGTGGAGGCCGACTTTGCCCAAATCATTGCAAGAAATAATAGCGTAAACACAATTGAAAATTCCGAAATAAAAGCAAAGAAAACCCATCTTCACTCATCAAACAACAGTCAAAACTTTGTTGACAAAACTAAATTTATTAGTAATGAAGGTAGCATAGAAATGAATGGGATTTCCACACAAGGAAATATTTTTGTTAAGGGTAGTGTTATTGAATTTGGAAAAGAAAGTGCTTTAATATTTGGAGAAAACACTAATTGATTAAGTGGTAATTGCCTTTTTTGTCAAACAATATTGCAATTTGACAAAAGGAAATTAAGCAGTTACAGTCAAGTACAATGTCATAATTGTAATCATACAATGCCATTTACTATAAACTAAAAAAACTATTCCTAACAGGTATTTGCTATGCAGAAGCTCACTTCTATTTTATCATAAAACAGCTTGTAAATGGCTGCTTTTTAAGGTAAATAATAAAAAATATTCTTTATATTTTTTTTATTATTTAGAATAAAATTTATCTAAGGCAAAAAACACACAAAGGCAATTCTAAAGGGTAAAAAAATGTTTAACTACTACTTGAACACGATTTTTTGAATAGGAAAACCCAAAAAGCTATAAAGAAACAAATAGTCAAAAATCGTTGAAAAACACTTTTATTCCTTTAGTTACAATAGAGTGTATCTAATGATTTTTTTTTAGCTCGTTTACTAGTACAATTATTAGAATTTACTAATGATTTCTTTTACATTTTCTTTACTGATTTCTTTGCTCTTCATAATAAAATTAACTGACTTGTTTTTTTAGAAATAAAACCTAAACAAAAATAAACTAATACCATTAGTTCTTTCTAATGAGTTTTCATCATTTTAACTAATTGAAATAGTTTATTGTTTCAATTATATTTCAGTTGTTTTTTGTTTGGTGTTTTCTTTAGTTCTTCTTTTCGATTTATATATAAATCGCAATTGTTAATTGAGTTCAAATAAAGCAATTACAAACAAAACTAATAGGATTAATTATAATTAATTTTTTAGTCCTTTTGTGATAAGAATAACTGTATCTTTTCTTTAATAATTCATTAGTTGAAAGTATGCTAATTATTGATTTATTTAGATCGATAAATTCTATTGAAATCCAATTGAAAATCTTGAAAAAAAGATAGTACCAATTTCTATTATAAGAACAACTAATATTATATTTGAAATAAGATTTGGGATATTGGCGGTTTGCTAATTGGTAGGGGTATCAATTTTGTATCACCTTAGATACAGCAAACCGCTTTTTTTCTTTTTAAGTTGTTTCGTGTTTTAGTATAGTCATTTGTAATGGTTTTCTACTAGTTGGAACAAACAATAAACTAAACAATATAATTGTTTAGTTTACATCATTGTATTTGTAAAAAATAATTACGTCTTCTTCAATATCGTATAAAAAGAAAATGTCCTTGATTCTCTTCAATGAACGATACAATTTTTCATTTGGTGAAAATTGTTTGATACCCATATACACAAATCTATTAAATCCAAGTGCTTTTGCTATTTTGGCATCCACTCTATAAATATTTTGTTTTAAGAAACTTTCAGCAATCTTATAATTTCTTTTGAAAACCTTTTCAAATTCATAGACTTCATGGTTTTCTTCTCTGTCGGATAAGTAATGAAAACGGTTTTTACAACTAGCATTGCAAAATATCTTCTTTGGATTCTCGAAGTATTCTATAACCGAGTCACATTCGGGATTTTTACATTTTTTTTCTTTTCTAAACATTTTTTGCTATTTTTGTGTATAATTACAAATGTATTAATTTTTATATTACATTTGTGTAACGAAAAATAATAAAATGATTTCAATTCTTGAATATTACCCATTACTAATAGAAAAGAAAATTCCATTAAAACCATTAGACGTACATCCTAGGGTATATTTTAATTGGAAACAAGAAGGTTTGTTAAATGAGAAAATTCTTGATACAAATGAAGAAAAAATAGATGTTCAAAGAAGAAAAGTATTTCTGAATGTATATGATTCACTTTGGGTTTTGATAATTAAAGAACTTCGAAATTTAAACATTGATTTAAAAACAATTTTGGAACTTAAAAAGTTTTTGTTCAGTGTGGTGAAGTTGGATGAGGATAAATTAGCTTCAGTTTCTCAAGATGAAATTTTCAGTTCAATATTCAATTCTGTTCCAGTTGATTTTCATGAGGCTGTTAAACAACAACTAGCTGAGAACAGTTTAGAAGATTTATTAGAAAACATCATTGACGAGGAATCTATAATCGCTTTTAAATATATTGGAAGCTTACTGTCTAGTGTTTTGTTATTGCAAAGGGCTGTTTCAATTGTTATCATCAAAGAAACGGAAACGTCTCAATTGGATTTTTTGATTGCGCAAAATAACAGTGACGCATCTATTGAAGAGAAAGAAGAACTTTACAAATTATATGCAACCCATTTTTCAAATCATACTCTAATAAACATTCCGATTTTGCCACTGGTAAGTAAGTTATTTGAAGATGAAAATTTTGAAAAGTATTGTATTTCTTTTGGACTGTTTAATTCCCATGAAAAAAAATTGCTCAAAGCAATGCAAGATGCAAATTGCAAAAAAATTACAATTATTAAATACGATTCAGATCGTATAACTTTTGATTTGACAAAAGAAATTGATGTAAAGGGAGACCATGCGAAAGAAATAAGAAAAATACTAGGTTTAAAACAATATGAAAAAGTAGAACTAACCTATCGTAACGACAAACATTTAGTGATTAAAAATACGCAAAGAGAAAATAATTAAAATAAATACGTCCTAGGAATCCCCTAGCACAAAACCGACTTATAACAAAAACAAGTATGTCCTACTTCTTTTTGTCTGAGGGTCAAAATGGATTTAAAACAAGCCGAACAAATTGTAAACAAAAACAGAAACAAAAAATTAACTGAGAATCAAATTAAAGAAGTTATTGCTTTAGCAGAGTTATTAGCTAGTTGCACTATTATTAATTTAAAAAAGGGAATCAAAAATGAAAAATGTAATTCTTTACGTTAGGGTCTCCACAGATGAGCAAGCAGGAAGAGGATATTCTTTACGAGACCAAGAGCAGAAATTGCTTAATTATTGCCAAAACAATAATTTAAACGTGCTACATATTTTCAGAGAAGATTACTCTGCTAAAACATTCAAGCGACCTGAGTTTAAGAAACTATTAGAGTACTGTAAAAAAAACAAAAAGGATGTACACCAATTGATTTTTATCAAATGGGATAGATTCTCCAGAAACACAGCTGAATCGTATCAGATGATTGGAGTATTCAATGGATTAGCTATTCAGGTAAACGCCATTGAACAGCCACTAGATTTAACAATTCCAGAGCAAGGATTAATGTTGGCTGTTTATCTTTCTATGCCTGAGGTAGAAAACCAACGTCGTTCTTTAAATGTCACGGCTGGGATGCGTAGAGCCTTTAAAGAGGGTCGATATGTTGGAAGTGCGCCAAAAGGGTACGACAACGGTAAAGATGCCTTAAAAAAGCCTCTTTTGATTCCAAATGAAGATGCAAAGTACATTCAGGAAGCTTTTGAACTTATGGCAACGGGAAATTACCAGCGGAATGAAGTATTCTATAAATTAAAAGCAAAAGGTTTTCAATCTAGTAAATCTGTATTCGCAAATATTTTAAATAATCATTTGTACTATGGAAGTGTTTTCATAAAAGCTTATAAAGACGAGAAAGAAACCATTGTAGAGGGTATTCACGAACCTATAATCACCAAAGCCTTATTTGATAAAGTACAGCAAGTAATGTACAGCAGAAAAAGAGGAAAGCAAAAAGCGCCTAAGAAGTACAATGAGAACTTCCCTCTAAAAGGATTTTTATGCTGTCCAATTTGCAACAAACAAATGACCGCTAGTGCATCAAAAGGGAGAACACAATATTATAGCTATTATCATTGCATAAGCCCTTGTAAGGGAAGATTTACCTCTGATGAAGTACACCAAATGGTAAATGACTTTTTAGAGGATATCTCATTTGACAAACAATTCCAAGAATTATATTTTGAAATCATTAAAGAAAAATTAACTGCTGAAACAAAGCAAAAAGCTTTAGGTCCAAAACATTATGAGCATCTGAAATCTATAGAAGATAAAATAGTCAAATTGCAAGACTTGTACATTGATGGAGATATAGACAAAACTGGATATGAATCTGCTAAAGAACGGTATGGTAATTTGTATGCAGAATTAAAATCTAAAGAAGCATCTTCAGAAGACAATAAAAAACTAATAGAACTCTATAAAATAGCTACAGAAAAGTTTATAGATATTGACAATCAATACAATAACTCTAATTTGGAGCGCAAAAGAAGAATAGTCGGTTCGATATTTGGTAAAAATCTTCAATTTGAAAATAAAAAAGTTCGAACCGCTAATTTGAATCCAATCCTAAATGAAATAACCAGTATTAATAGGGGTTTACGAGATAAAACAAAAAAGGATTTGACTAAAAAAATAGTCAAATCCTCTATGGTGACCGCGGCAGGGTTCGAACCTGCAACCCTCAGAGCCGAAATCTGATATTCTATCCAGTTGAACTACGCAGTCAGGGTATTAACGATATTCGCTTCGTTCCGTTCGGCTTCGCCTCGGATCGAAT
>JACCEA010210586.1_pt1 | contig 22867 bp, 18 predicted proteins | sample 7449851 | NCBI WGS metagenome assembly JACCEA01 (sample SAMN15323453, study PRJNA562643) | freshwater metagenome | isolation source: river surface water | place: USA:Blue River Watershed | collected 2017-08-18 | reverse complement strand
ATTCAATTTGTCCGTCATGAGGATTTAACTTTGCAATTAATTCTAAGTCTTCCAACAAATTACAACCTTCAGCATATTTGATGTTCTCAGCTTTAACAGTCGAACCAGTTGAAGTTAAGGCATCCCAAATACTCACGGATTTTTTCCAATCACCAGCACCGCTCCAACTTCCAATCAAATCGCGTTTGCGCTTAATATGCGGGCCAATGAAAGCAACTTTACTCGTTGGCTTTAATGGTAATACTTGATTTTCATTTTTAAGAAGTACAAACGATTCTTCTGCCGCTTTTTGTGCAGATTGCAAATGCTCAACAGATAACATCACCGATTGATTTTTCTCATCCAATCCGCGGTATGGATCTGAAAACAATCCCAAACGATATTTAGATAATAGTATATTCTTACACGCTCTGTCAATGTACTTTAAGTACTCTGGATTTTCTGCAAACAGATATTCAAGATGCAACAAATACAATTCACCAACCATATCCATTTCTGCACCTGCTTTGATAGATCTAGCAGCTACTGTTTTACCTATACCCATTCCGTGGTTTTCCAATTCGTTGATGGCTGTGTAATCGGTAACGACCATGCCTTTAAATCCCCATTCCTTGCGAAGAATTCCCTGAATTAGGTCTTCGTTGCAAGTGGCGGGCATTCCGTTGATGTCATTGAATGAGGTCATTACGGTAGCCACACCTGCGTTGATAGCCGCTTTATAAGGAGGCAAATAATCATTGTACATTTTGTACAAGCTCATGTCAACGGTATTGTAATCTCTACCAGCTTCGGCGCCACCGTAAAGGGCAAAGTGCTTCACACAAGCCATGAGTTTATCGTTCTGTTTGGATAGATTTTCAATGTTTTTGCCTTGATATCCCCAAACCATGGCCTCAGAAATCCTGGATCCCAAATAGGGGTCTTCACCAGCTCCTTCGGAAACTCGTCCCCACCGAGGGTCACGAGCAATGTCAACCATGGGAGAAAATGTCCAATTCAAACCATCGGCGGTTGCTTCTTTGGCTGCAACAGATGCTGACTGTTCAATCAGCCCTAAATTCCAAGTAGCTGAAAGTCCCAATGGAATTGGAAAAATGGTTCTATGCCCGTGAATGACATCGTAACCCAGCAAAAGAGGAATGCCCAATCTGGTTTCTTTGATTGCTCTTTCTTGAAGTTTACGCACAGCAATAGGAGTGAAGGTATTGAATACCCCTCCTACCTCGCCGCGTGCAATTTTAGCTTCTACATCTTTACTTAAAACGGGTCCTGTTACATCAAAGCCGACAGATGGCAAATTAAGCTGACCTATTTTCTCATCGAGGGTCATTTTTGACATCAAACTATCTACGAATGCATTGGCCTTGGCTTCTGCAAAAGGATTATAAATTTGTGCTTGAGCTGAATTACCTATTGCAAAAAATGCAAATAAAATTGAACCTAAAATGTGCGTTTTCTTCATATTAATTTAAATAAGGAGCCTGAAAGCCCAACTTTTTCATACCTGATTTAACCTCTGGAGTCGCTGTAAAGTTTTTCCAAAGGAGTCCAGATCTATAATTTTCTATCATAACCGCAATTGGACCTTGATCAATTGCCAAAAAACTGCTGGCTGCCCAGCAATCACCAATAGAGAATGCATCTACAAATCCGTATTCCTTCCAAATAAGGTCACCCAATTGGTAATAGAAGAATTCTAAGGCTTTGGTTGATTCTTCGGGAGTGTAAGGAAATGAACTCAACGCTGCTGTTGGAGTAATAACCCCTCTGTCGTTGGTCGGCGAACTAGCTGTGTACGAGTTGGGAATGTCACTGGCTGTTAATCCCCAGCAAGAATCACTATATCCTGCTTGGTTCTTGGGATTGTTTTTGCAATAAAGGTGATTGATTTTTGAATGGTTCACGTTTTGCTCCCAGTAGTTGGCGTATTGGTCTGACAGTCCGTTTGGATCTATCCCCAAAAAGGAATAATGAGTGAAAAATAAAGGACCGCCATAGTCTTCACCTAGAGGCAACTTTACGCCGTAGAAAGAACGGCCGTTCTTTATCCCCCCATTTCGCGCCCAGCCCGAATGATACACTTTCGAATCTACAGGATGAGTAGGAGAGCTTGCGGCCAAAACGTGAGTGATGAGACACTCGTTCCAACCCCTGATTTGCATATTCATGACAAATCCTTTGTTGGGACTCCAGTGCCAATATAAATTGGATTCACCGCCTTTGGTGAACCAATTCCAATCCACCCGATGCCAAATAGAGTCAATAGTTTCTCTTAGTTTGGTTTCTTCGGGGGATGCTTGATCGAAGTAATTTCGTGCGGTGAGTAAGCCTTGAATCAGAAAGGAAGTTTCAACCAAGTCTGCACCGTCATCGTTGGAAGAAAAGGGAATTGTTTTACCCGATGAACCACTCAACCAATGCGGAAATGCTCCGTGAAACTGGTCGGCTTTGGTCCATAAAAATTGGGTCATTTTATTCAAGTGTTGTACCACTTGATTTCTATTGAGGTAGTTACGATCAGTGGCAGCAACCAGTGCCATGATTCCAAATCCGGTACCTCCAGATGTAACTAAATCACCTGAAGTATTTCTCTCGCGAGCCATGCCGCTCACAGGATGAGCAAAGTCCCAAAAATATCTCACGGTTCTACTCTGAACCGAATCTAATAAGTCGCTTTGACTGATTCTCGGAAACTTGGGCGTTTTACTATACGTTGTTCTGATTTGAATGGTTAGGTGTTTATCTAAAGGAACACCCGCACGAGATTTCACCAACACCGGAATGGGTAAGGTATATTTAGCAAAAAATCTCAAAGGTGATTTACATCTTATTACCATGGTTGAATCACCTTGAATAAAAGAAACGTTTTGTTCAACTGAAGATATTCCGTTGAACATCAATTTGATGTTTTCTTTAGCAGAATTGGTATCTAGGGGTTGTGAAAATGAGATTCGAACCTCAGGATTCACAGAAGCATTTTTTTTCACCAAGTATATAGGTGAACCATCCCAAATTACCCCTTGCAACTGAATAGGATGTTTGGGTTCAGGTTGTTTGATTGGTTCTTTTCCGCAAGATGAAATTCCTGTGAGAGTGAATAGTCCCACAGAAAAAAAGAAAACTGCCCCAGAAAGAGGCAGTTTTCCATTTAGTGAATTGAGCAAATTATTTACCTGCTTTTTCAAGATCATACAAAGACTTAACATCAGCAGCTGCCAACGCTTTATCGTAAATACGGAACTCATCCAATCCGCCATCAAAGTGCTTCATCCAAGCATCTGGAGTGTTTCCAGGTAGGTTTTGGTTATAGCAACCAAACACAAAACGATTTGCATTTTTGAACTTCAATGGACCCAAAGGCGCTCCGCCATTGGTTGGATCGTCACCATATCTGTTGGTAACACCTTCAGGCATGGTCAATTCTTTACCGTCTACATAAAATGCAGCTTTAGAAGAAACTGCATCGTAAGATACTGCAACATGGTGCCAATTACCGTCACCAATCACTAAACGGTTGGTTCCACCTAAGTCCATCCACTGTTCTTTCCAAGCTGGAGCATCCCATTTGTTTACATTGAATTTGATACGAACTGAATCACCAGCAGCACCAGATTCTTGCAATACGAACATGTTACCAATCCAATTTGAATCGTTCAACAATTGGAACCAAGACTCAGCACCATCTGCATGGTTTGTAGTTTTAATCCAGGTAGACATCGTAACAGATTGAATTCCAGTTACAGCAGTACCTACATTTGTAAATAAAGCATAACCGTCAGCAGAACCCATGTAAGCTTTACCTTTTGCACCATCAACAAACGTTACGTTGTTTGTAGTACCGCTGGTAATGTTGCCTTTTGCATCTTCAACGCTGTTTTCAAATGAAAACTTTGCTACCAAGTTTGAGGCTGCAATTTGATCAGAAGAAGTGTAGCCAGTGTTTCCGCCGCCATTGTCATCTGGTTCGTCTCCGCAAGATGCGAAGTTTAGGGCCAATGCACTTACCAAAGCCATTGATCCGATTGAGAATAAATTGTGTTTTTTCATATATCCAAATAGTTAAATTGGTTAATATCCAGGATTTTGAAGAAGTTTGCCTTCTCCTAAATCGATTTGTCTTTGTGGTATTGGAAAAAGTTCATGCTTACCATCCACAAAAGGCTTGCCGTGAGCTCTCATCACTTCGCCTATTCTTCCTTGTCTGCGCAAATCGAAGGTTCTATCGTGTTCAAAAGCGAGTTCTACCCGTCTTTCATGCCAAATTTTCTCTCGAACTTCTTTGCTATCGGAGGACGTAAAATCTTGCAAGCCTGCGCGTTTTCTCACTTGATTCAGCAGTTGACAAGCATTTGAAGTGTTGCCTAATTCATTTTCAGCCTCTGCAGCCATCAATAGAACTTCGGCATATCTCAAAACCCTCAGATTTTTAGTTGTTTCATTATCGCCTTTACCCCATGACTCAGCTATTCTGCTAACATACGCTTTATAATTGTAATGTTTATTGGGATGTTTAGGGTCTGTTTCCCAACCGTCCCAAAGTGTTTGTCCCGAGGTTATTATGGTAGCATCTTTTCTTAAATCACCCGCTTCATAAGCATTGATTAAATCAAGTGAAGGAGTATTGAATCCCCAACCCAAACCACGAGCACCTGAACGCGGAGCTTGCACTACGAAATAGCCAATGATACCCTTTTGAGGATCTGTACCTTTGCAATTCACCTCCCATATTGACTCTTTCGAGAATTCACCAATTTCTCTCCAAATGTGGCTATAATCAGCCATCAATTCATAACGTCCAGACTTAATCAGGTCATTACAATAGGCCAAGGTAGACGACCATTGCTTTCTGTATAAAGCCGTTTTTGCTAAGAACGCTCGAGCTGCATCTGAAGTAGCTCTGCCAGACTCTATCAGTTGTTGATTTGGAAGGATTACTGCAGCCTGAAAATCGGACTCAATCAAATCCCATATTTCATCGGCAGTGGCTCTAACATAGGTGTTGGAAATTTCTTCTTCTGTCACTGGCACCTTATCAATTTTGGGCACTCCCCCAAAACTACGCACCAAATTGAAGTAGAAATATCCCCTTAAAAAACGTGATTCAGCGATCCAACGGTCTTTTTCAGCCTGTGGTAAATCTAATTTGCCAATATAATCAATGGCTTTATTCGCACGTGCAATTCCCTCAAAATTGGAATTCCAAACTTCCCCAAAGGAAATGGAAGTTGGAGAGAAAAAATATCCGTCGAGCTGATCTTTATCTGCCCCGGTATCTCCCGGATCACTTCCTTTATCGCTGTTATCTGAAGCTATTTCAGTCATCCCCATCCAAGAAAAACTATGGGTTTCCCAAGCATAAAGTTTGTTATAAATGGCATTCACCATTTCGCGAGCTGCTTGATTGGTGGTGGCAAAATAGTCATCAACAGTTTGAACCCTCGGTGGCTCATCTAAAAAATTCTTTTTACATCCCGCAGCTGCCAAAGCAACTACTGATACCATTGAAACGTATTTAATTGTTTTCTTCATGGTTTAATCATTAAAATTGGATTTGTAATCCGGTTAATACGGTACGTGAAGTAGGATAAATATTCAGTTCAATACCAGCCTCCGGCGGGGCTCCTGGCAATTCAGCAGTAAAGCCACTGTAAGCCTTCAAGGTGAACAAATTTTGACCTGTGATGTAAAATCTCACCGATTTAGCACCCCATTTGGTCTTCAAGGCCTCGTTAGCAGTGTATCCTAAAGAAAAGTTGTTCAATCTCAAATAACTTCCGCTTTCAACGTAATAATCAGAGGGCTTAGGTACCCCGTTGTAAGCCCTAGGAACCGTATTTGAAGGATTTTGCGATGTCCATCTATTCTGTGCTACTGCATATTCCACGTTATAACTACCGCCGTATCTAACAGTCTTTTTACCGTTGAACACTTTATTTCCTAAATTACTAAAAAAGTCAATGTTTAAATCCCAGTTTTTCCATGAAAATTGGCTGTTCCATCCCAAATAAACTACAGGCTGATGAGAACCCACATAAACACGGTCTAAATCGGTAATTTGACCGTCACCATTTTTATCAACCAATTTAAAATCGCCGGGTTGGGTTCCAAATAAATGAGGTGCTGCATTAACCTCATCTTTATTTTGGAAAATACCATCGGTTTCATAAACCCAGAACACACCAATGGGTTGTCCAGCGGCAACTCTTGTTGCAAATTCCCCATTGTTCAGACTTCCGTAGTTAGTAGGTCTTCCAAGACCCAAATTTTCAACTCTATTTCTATTGAAAGTAGCAGTCAAATTGGTATTCCATTTTAGGGCTTTATTTTCTTTGGATCTGTAACCGATTGTCACCTCCACGCCCGTATTTGAAATGTCAGCCGCATTGGTCAACATGCTGTTGTTGTTATCTCCGAGTCCAGCTGACAAAGGCACATTAAATAAAGCGCCATTGGTTAATTTGTAGTAATAATCAATGGTACCGGTTACTCTTCCTCGGAAAAGTTCATAATCAATTCCCAGGTCATACTCGGTGGTCACTTCCCATTTCAAGTTGGGATCTTTAATTTCAGCTATTGTAGATCCGTTATGAAGGTCACCATTTCCAAAAACGGCATTCAATCCTGTAGATAGCAAAGTCACAAACTCTGCAGGCTCAATTCGGTCATTTCCCACCTTACCCCAAGATGCTCTTAATTTTAGGTAACTCAGATTGGCTGATTTCCTCAAAAACGATTCTTTGGTGAGTTCCCAGCCCAAACCTAGAGCGGGGAAATTTCCCCATCTATTTTGAACGGGAAACTTCGATGAACCATCTCTGCGCATAGATCCTGTCAAAAAGAATTTATCAGCGAACGTATAATTCACCTTCGCTAAAAAGCTCTCTCTTCTACCATAGTCAGACACTGGTCTGTGGTACAAAATATTGCCTTGTATGGTTGATGTACCCGTATTGATATATCTGTATTGAGGTGCTGATGGAACTCCATCACGCGAAATGGCATACATTTCACCGTCATACCTTTCTCTGGTATGTCCTGCTAGGAATTTAAGTTTGTGGTCTTTGTTGATGTCTTTATCATAAAAAGCCAAATTGTTCCACACCCAACGATAACCCGCGTTATTACTAACAGTTAAGGTAGTGGTATCATACCTTTGAGTGGCACTTACCCGATATCTAGTTTGGTAATTCTGACCATTGTTATCATAGATATCTGTACCATAACTTGAAGACAATGTCAATCCTTTAGCTGGTTTAAACTCAGCAAAAACATTTCCCATCAATCTATATCCAAACGACTGATCATCTGTATAATCAAGAGTAGCGAGGGGATTTCCCACATTGTTCACGTCAGTGTACCCATAAACACCGGGTTCAATGATGGCATTATATAAAGGCGCTGCGTTGTATGCTTGAGTAAAAACGCTAAACGGCTTGTTATTTGACTTATAATTGCTTATATTCAAAGTATTACCCACTTTCAACTTCTTTCCGATGTAATAATCGTTATTGCTTCGGATGGTTAATCGTTCGTAATCATTACCTTTCAGGATACCTTCTTCTTTCAAATAATTCACTGAAAAGAAAGAGGCATTTTTTTCTCCGCCTCCAGAAATTGCTATAGAATGATTGTGTTGTAGACCCACCCTAGTTATCTCATCCATCCAATCAGTTTTACCGGTAATTTGATCTTGTGTGATAGCAAAAGTACCGGCAGCTTCGTTGGAATAATCGGTAAAAACATTTGGACCGGCCATTAAAACCTTGTTAGTGAGACTTTTAAATCCTACAAATCCATCATAACTCACGGATGAAGTACCTCGCTTACCGGCTTTGGTTGTGATCAAAATAACACCGTTAGCAGCTCTAACACCATAAATAGCGGTTGAAGATGCGTCTTTAAGAACATCTACAGAAAGTATGTCTGATGTTGCAATGTTTCTAATATCATCGGTAATGATACCATCAACTACATATAGCGGTTCTGCACCACCAATAACGGAACCCGTACCTCTAATTCTGACGGTTGGAGCTGAACCTGGAGCACCAAAATTGGTAATTTGAACCCCAGCTAGCTTTCCTTGAATGGCTTGAGTTGCAGTGAGAACAGGTTGTTTCACTAAATCAGCACCTTTTACACTGCCTACTGCACCTGTCAATTCTTTCTTCGTAGATTTCGAGTAACCAACTACTATCACTTCGTCTATTCCTTCGGTTGTAGAATCAGTCTGCTGAGTTTGAGAAAATACATTTGCGGAATACAATATGGCAAACGATAACAGGGTTTGTTTCCAATTTTTATGCATCATATTTTAAATAACCTTTACCAAAATTTGGTATTTATGTTATTTATGCAATTTATATAATTGTGAATAATACAACAAGGTTTTTTTGATAAATTGACCCTGTATATTATTCATTTTTACAAGTCGAAATCGTAACCCGAATTTTGCAGCCTGTAATACTGTTCTGAGTTGTATTTATAAAGCTTTGCTGGCCTATGGGTTACTGCGTTTTGCTTCATGCCCGTTTCTACAATAAAATCCATAGACAAAATCTTCTTCCTGAAATTTCGAACATCCAATTCCCTATCTAAAATACTTTCATACAATCTTTGCAGTTCCGTCAAAGTAAAGTACTCAGGAAGGAGTTCAAATCCTATGGGTTGTTTTCTAATTCTTTGTTTTAGATTTTCCTTTGCGTACTCAATAATCTCATTGTGATCAAAAGGAAGGTCTGGAATTTCATTCACAGGAAACCACTCTGCTTGTTCAGCCCATGCCTGAGCAGAAACTCTGTATTTTTCAATACGTATCAGCGCAAAATAGGCCACGGTGAAAACACGTCCGTAAGGATGTCTATCCACTCTGCCAAACGTGCGAATTTGATCCATGAAAATTTCTTGTAACCCCGTAAGATTTTGTAAAACAGCATTTGCAGAAGTATTTAAATCTACATCTAACTGAATTAAATCCCCAGGCAGCGCCCAACAATTCCGATAAGGCTCAGCTCCTCTGTATATCAAAAGTACCTTTAAACCTGATTGATCGAACCCGAAAACCACGTTATCAACAGATACAGCGGCTTTAAAAAACGATTCGATGTTGTTCTGCATACAATTACACAATATTGTACAGCAAATATGAGGCGAAGCCCACGATTTTCAAAATTAATCCTACATGAATTTCTCCATAGACAAATAATAAATCGTAATTTTGTAGGTTCATTCACCTTGACAAACACATATACATTTTTCGAGTTATTTCCCTTTCAAGATTATGATTGGTGGTGGCTGATTGCTGCTATCATTCCTATTTTGATAGGATGGTTTTACTATTTTCATTACTATTCTTCAGTAAAACAAACTTCAGAGCCATCTGCTTCAAATTACCCTCCCATATCGGTGGTTATTTGTGCAAGAAATGCTGCACTCATTTTGGAGCGTAACCTTCCATTATGGCTTGAACAAGACTATCCTCAATTTGAAATAGTCATAGTTGATGATTGCAGCGGAGATGAAACTGCCTATCTTCTTGTAACAACAGCTGAAAAAGAACCACTTTTAAAATATGTTTTACTCGACCCTTTGGTCATTAAAAATCAAAGTAAAAAATTGGCGTTGAGCTTAGGCATTAAAAAAGCACAATTTGAACACCTTCTTCTAACAGATTCTGATTGTACTCCCAGTTCCAATCAATGGATTAAGCATATGTCAGCTCAATTCTCAAAAAACACTTCTTTAGTTTTGGGTGTTTCTCCAGTGAACAGTCAATCAAATTCCTTTTTAGAAAGAATGGTGCAATATGAAAACCTCATGACTGCACTGAATTACTTGGGAATGAGCATCAAAGGCTCTCCTTACATGGGTGTAGGTCGAAATTTAGCTTACACCAAAACCTTGTATAATAGCGTTGGCGGATTCTCAGCGCACCACCATATTCCCGCTGGAGATGATGACTTGTTTGTTCAAAGTGTTGCTACCGCTCAAAATTCTCAGGTAGTCGTTCATCCAGATGCATATTGTCCCACAACTGGGCCGCAAAATTTCAAAAACTATTGGCGCCAAAAAATGCGCCACTTATTCGTAGGTAAATTCTACACAAACGCAGTAAAGTTTAGATTGGGATTGTTCTCGATTTCTCAACTTTTATTTTGGATAATTTCACTCGTTTGGCTTTTCGTTGGTAGTTCATTCTTTTATCCTACTTTATTAATTCTAGTTAAAATAATCCCTGAATGGATCATCTTCGCCCAAAAAGGTAAACTTCTTAACATGAAAAAAGCAAATGCTTTGTATCCCGTTCTTAATTTTATCCAATCATTTTGGTACATCATTCTTGGCACGAGTGCATTCTTTAAAAAGAAAATCATATGGTAGATCATTCAATCATTGAATATTATTTCAAAGATTTCACCGACAAGCAATTGGAGCAATTTGGCTTCATGTATGAGTTATACGAAACCGAAAACGCCAAAGTGAATGTAATATCCAGAAAAGACATGGATAATTTTTACATTCATCATGTACTGCATAGTTTGGCATTGGTGAAATTTGGCAACTTCAGCGAAGCTCAAACGGTTGTTGACATTGGCACAGGAGGTGGATTTCCCGGAATTCCTTTGGCCATTGTTTATCCAGAAATTGAATTCTTCCTGGTAGATAGCATCGGAAAAAAAATCCGTGTGGTTCAATCCATTGCAAATGACCTTGGACTCACCAATGTAAAAGCAACAAATGCTCGCATCGAGTCCATTCCCAATAAATTCGACATGGCAGTGGCAAGAGCCGTTGCACCTTCTATTGAATTGTATCGATGGATGTCCAAAAACTGGAAAAAACATCCCTATTTTTCCTTATTAAAAGGTGGAGATTTAATCGATGAACTCAATGAGCTCATTCAAGAAAACAGCAAGTTAGAAGTCAAAGTTGAATCTATCGGTTCTTTTTATTCCGAACCTTTCTTTGAAACAAAGAAGGTGGTGAATGTTAGTCTTTAGTCGATGGTACATGGTACATGGTACATGGTACATGGTACATGGTACATGGTACATGGTACATGGTACATGGTCGATGGTACATGGTCGATGGTACATGGTACATGGTACATGGTACATGGTACATGGTACATGGTCGATGGTACATGGTCTAAAGACGGGAGCCGGGAGCCGGGAGACGAGAGACTAGTAACCCGGCACCCGAAACCCGAAACCCGGTACCCGAAACCCGGTACCCGGTACCCTCTACCTGGTACCTAGTACCTGGTACCAACTAAAACCTGTTTAGCGGATTCTAATACTTGGTTAATTCCAGCAGCGTTTTTGCCGCCAGCCGTTGCGAAGAAGGGCTGTCCGCCGCCGCCGCCCTGAATGTGTTTGCCCCAGTCTCGAACCCAATGTGATGCGTTCCAGCCTTGAGATTCAACCAAAGTCTCGTCAATGTAAACCGAAATTCCTGGCTTAGAATCAATTTCATAAACCAAAACCGTTACCAAATTTGGGTGCTCCTGCTTAAGTTGGAAACACAGTTGTTTTGCCGCTTCAGCATTGGGAATATCTACTTTTTCGGCAATGAATGAACAAATACCGTTTTGAATTCTGCCCAATAAGAAATTTTTAACCTGCGCAACTTGTTGGAGCTGGAATTTTTCGATTTCCAATTTGAGCTTTTGATTCTCATCAATTAGTTTTTCAACCGATTCTAACGCATTTTTAGTCCCATTCAATAATGATGATATCGCATCCAATTGGGCGATTTTGTCATTGTAAAACTCCCAAGCTCTTTCATTGGTTACAGCCTCGATGCGTCTGATACCCGCGCTTACAGATCCTTCGGAAAGAAGCTTGAATAAGCCAATTTCACCGGTGTTTTTCACGTGGGTTCCGCCGCAAAGTTCTATAGAATAATTCCGATCAAATTCAATTGCGCGGACAAATTCACCGTATTTCTCACCAAATAAAGCCATCGCACCCATATTCTTTGCCTCTTCTATAGGCAAATTGCGATATTCGTTTAGTGAAATATTTTCCCTGATTTTTTCGTTAACTCGAGCCTCCACTTTCTGAATTTCTTCGTCAGACATTTTTCCAAAATGACTGAAGTCGAAACGAAGTGCCTTGTCGTTAACCAAACTTCCTTTTTGGGCAACATGCTCGCCCAAAACTTCGCGCAAAGCACTGTGCATCAAATGAGTAGCACTGTGATTTGACGAAATCAACAATCGACTGTGTGCGTCCACTTCTGCTTTAAATAACTGATTGGCATTTATTATATCCGACTCTGTTATGCAGATGTGCAGTTTGTTTTCTTTTTGGGTATCAATGATTTCAATGCGTTCGCCATCTTCACCAATGAGCCTTCCACGATCACCAACTTGTCCGCCGCTTTCAGCATAAAACGGAGAGTCTCCCAATACAATCTGGGTAAATGACTTTCCTTTAACAACAACGGTGCGATAGCGAGAAATATCGGTTTTTACCGAGGTTTGGTCGTATCCACAAAAGGTTTCTTCCGAATTTTCGTTCAACACCACCCAGTCGCCCAATTCTTTCTTGGCATCGGCTTTTGAACGATTTTTCTGCTCCAAAAGTGCGGATTCAAATCCGGCGTGATCCAAGGTCAAACCCTTTTCTCGAGCAATCACTTCGGTGAGGTCAATGGGAAATCCAAAGGTATCATAAAGTTCAAAAGCAACAGAACCAGCAATATTTTTGCCGGGATTTTCAGCAAAATAGTGGTTCAACCGTTGTATACCGGTACTCAAAGTCCTGAAAAATGAATTTTCTTCCTCTTTGATTACACGAGCAATGAAATCTTTCTGCTGGATGATTTCGGTGAATGAATCTTTAAAATAATCAGCCAATTCAGCCACCAATTCATGCATGAATGCCGATTCAAACCCAAGATAGCTGTAACCATATCTTACGGCTCTGCGAAGAATTCTGCGCACCACATATCCAGCTCCTGCATTCGATGGAATTTGCCCATCGGCAATGACCATAGTAACCGCTCGAATGTGATCTGCAATTACGCGAAAAGCAATGTCTTGCGCTTCGTCATCGCCGTATTTTTTACCAGAAAGAGCCTCAGTTTTTCTGATGATGTATTGAAAGATATCGGTATCGTAGTTTGATTTTTTATTCTGAATCACTCTCACCAAACGCTCAAATCCCATACCTGTATCTACGTGTTTAGCAGGTAGATTCACCAAAGACCCATCGGCTTTTCGGTTGAATTCCATGAACACGTTGTTCCAAATTTCAATGACTTCAGGATGATCGTTATTTACCAATAAAGCCCCGCTTAATGAAGCTCGTTCATCATCATCGCGCATATCAAAGTGAATCTCGGTGCAAGGCCCGCATGGACCGGTATCGCCCATCTCCCAGAAGTTATCCTTTTTATTTCCTTTGAGAATTCTTTCGGGGGATATTACTTCGGCCCAAATATCAAAAGCTTCTTGATCAAAAGAAATATTTGACGCCTCATCACCTTCAAACACAGTCACATACAAACGATCTTTAGGAAGTTTGTAAACATCGGTTAGAAGTTCCCAAGCCCATAATATAGCGTCACGCTTAAAATAATCACCGAAACTCCAGTTACCCAACATCTCAAACAAGGTATGATGGTAATGATCATGTCCAACTTCCTCTAAATCATTATGTTTACCGCTAACACGGAGGCATTTTTGACTATTCGCAACGCGAGTATCGGTGGCTGATGTATTCCCAAGGAAGAAATCTTTGAATTGGTTCATCCCGGCGTTGGTGAACATCAAGGTTGGATCGCCTTTCACTACTACAGGTGCCGAAGGAACGATTTTATGTCCTTTAGAAGCAAAAAAATCAAGGAATTGCTTTTTGATTTCGAGGGAATTTTGATTCATTTTAATGCTATTTTAAGCGGCGCGAAGGCCTAAATTTTGGCGCAAAGATACAAAGAAAAAGGCCACACTTTCGTGCGGCCCATCTCCTCTCTTATAAATAAAACTGGTTTAGTTGGTTGCAGTCAATTTAGGCGCTGCAGCCTTGATTTCATTGCTAGAACCGTCTGCAAACTTCTCGAAATTCTTATTGAAAAGTTCTGCCAATTTCTGACATTGAGCATCATAAGCGGTGGCGTCTGCCCAAGTGTTTCTTGGATTTAGCAACTCAGTAGGCACATTTTCACAAGCAGTTGGCATCAACATACCAAAAACTGGATGCTCAATGAATTCGCCATTCAATTTACCTTCCAACGCAGCTGTTATCATTGCACGGGTATAGCTCAATTTCATTCTGCTACCCACGCCGTAAGGTCCACCGGTCCATCCAGTGTTTACCAACCAAACGTTTACGTTAGGATTTTCATTCAATTTTTTACCCAACATTTCGGCGTATTTCGCAGGATGCAAAGGCAAAAATGCTTGTCCAAAACAAGCAGAGAAAGTAGCTTGAGGCTCTGTTACACCGGCTTCAGTACCAGCAACTTTTGCTGTATATCCGCTGATGAAATGATACATTGCTTGTGCTGAAGTTAACTTTGAAATTGGAGGCAACACACCAAATGCATCTGCCGTCAAGAAGAAAATATTCTTAGGAGCATCTCCTATAGATGGAACTGCGATATTGTCGATGTAATCAATAGGGTAAGCAACACGAGTATTTTCAGTAACGGAAATATTATCAAAGTCTACTTGATTGGTACCTTCAAAGAAACGAACGTTTTCAACCAAGGCGCCGTGTTTAATAGCATTCCAAATTTGAGGTTCTTTTTCTTCAGACAAATTCACGCATTTTGCGTAGCAACCGCCTTCGAAATTGAAAACGGTCTTATCAGACCAACCGTGTTCATCATCACCAATCAATTTTCTCTGAGGATCAGCAGACAAGGTAGTTTTACCGGTTCCGCTCAATCCAAAGAAAATAGCAGTATCACCGTCTTTACCAATATTCGCTGAACAGTGCATGCTCAACACTCCTCTTTCTTGAGGTAGGATGTAGTTCAAAACACCAAAAATTCCTTTTTTAATTTCACCTGTGTATCCGCTACCACCAATCAAAATGATCTTACGCTTCATACTAACAATGGTAAAATTAGATTGACGAACGCCGTCAACTGCCGGATCTGCCTTAAACGAAGGAGCAGCAACTATCACCCATTCAGTAGGCTGAGTAGCGATTTCTGTAGCTGATGGACGTAAAAACAAATGTTTTGCAAATAGATTTTGATAAGCACTCTCTGTAATCACTTGAATGTTCAAACGGTACTCAGGGTCAGCACACGCATATGCATGACGAATGAATACTTCTTTTGATTGCAAATGATTGGTCACTTTATTCAACAACCCATCGAAATGATCTTCAGAAACTGGCTGATTCACAGGACCCCACCATGCGGTGTTTTCTGTTACTGAATCTTTCACCGTGAATTTGTCTTTGGGACTTCTTCCGGTAAATTCACCTGTGTCAGCGGCCAAAGCATTTTGGTCGGTCAGTTGTCCTTCGTTGCGCTCTAGCGCTTTTTGCACGAGTTCGTCGGTAGTTAAGTTTTCAAATACCTGACTCGCATTGCTTCGAATGGCTGAAATCAGCTGTTCATTGGTTATCATAGAAAAATTACACTATTTTTGGTCCTGCAAAAATACCCATAAAATCGAGGGGTTGAGCTGAAACAATGTCCATTTCACACAAATGAATTACTCACAAATAAAATTCGTTTTTTTGAATGTTCAATAAATAATATATCATTGAAATACAAATACTTAACCCCAAACAATCAATACAAAAGTGTTTACATGACACTTTTGATTTTGTGCATTAGTTTTTTCCCATTTAGAAACAAAAGTAATCTTCAAGCACAAAACTTAAATACCAACATCCCTGTGCAAACAGGAATATACGCTGTAAACATAGGTTGGTATTTCATAAATCATCAATGGGAAAAGAATTTAAATCCAGACCCAAGCACATGGACTGTGCCCCTGATTGACAGAGCAGCCATATACAATTACAACTCATCAGCCGTAAAAGCTTCTGATGCTAGTATTGGCGCAACCCTATTAATTAGCGGAATTCAATGCATAGACGGAAATAAAATTGATTGGCAGCATGCTAATTTATTGGCTCAAAATCTATTTATCACTGCAAACCTAACGCAAAGTGTAAAACTAAGCTTTCAAAGAAACAGACCCTACACCCAAGGTCAAAATCCGATTTCAAAGGGCAATGACGACTTTTATTCTTTCTTCTCAGGACATAGCTCTGTCTCTGCAGCAGCAGCCACCACAGGCCTTTGGGTAGCTTACCACACACCCAGCACACAAACGCAAAAAACAATGGCATGGACAGCTGCAGGTCTGTCTTTAACAACAGGCATTCTTAGAATTGCCGCCGGAAAACATTATCCCAGCGATGTTCTAGTTGGTTGGATTGTGGGTTCTGGAGTAGCCCTTCTGAATGGAGTTATTTTTTCAGCTTCTCGCTGAATAATTTCTTGAACTTCTCCACCTTCTCACCTACTACAAACGTACAATACGGATTGTCTGGATTGTTTGCGAAATAATCTTGGTGGTAGTCTTCAGCGTCGGAGAAATCCTTTAATGGAACGATTTCCGTAACTATTTTACCTGTCCACAGTCCAGATTCTTCCACTGCTGATTTACTAGCATTTGCAATTTCTTTTTGTTGTTCATCCAGGAAATATATGCCACTTCGGTATTGAGTTCCAACGTCGTTGCCTTGTCTATTCAATGTTGTGGGATCGTGAATTCTCCAAAACACCGTCAAGATTTCTTCAAAACTAGTTTCTTGGGTATTGAAGACCAATTTCACAACTTCCACGCACTGCGTTCTTCCGGTACAAACCTCTCTATAGGTGGGCTTTTTCACCAATCCGTTGGAATAACCGCAACTGATAGAAACAATGCCTTTCATGTTTTTATAAACGGCATCTAAACACCAAAAACATCCTCCGCCTAAAATGCAAGTATCGAGATTTTCAGATTGAATTTGTTCCATTTGATTTGTTTTAATTTTTGTATTTTGGGAATTTACCGTAGAAGTACAAGCCGTCAATAAAGCCGCAAAAAACAACGACAATATTGAATTAACCCTTGGTTTTATAGCCTTTTGACTGTAAAAAGATTTTGATCTTGTCAGCAACGTCTCCTTGAATAAGAATGTCTCCTTCTTTGGAGCTTCCGCCCACTCCGCAGTGATTTTTAAGTTGTTTTTCAAGTTCTTTCAGGTCCTCCTTGCTGCCTATGAATTCCTTAATCACCACCGTCGGCTTTCCGTTGCGCACTTCCCTTCTTACATACAGTTTTTGTTTTTCCGGGGGAAGTGTTTCTTCTTCGTGTACCTGATGTAGTTGATTTAAATATTCAGAGTTTGTAGAGTAAACGATTCCCGACTTGTTTTTGTTTTTGTTGCTCATACAATCAATCGCTATTTTCTATGAATTACTCCTGCTTGTGGTTGAGCCTGAGGCATAATGATAAGATCATTGATATTCACGTGAGGCTTGCGTGTGCAACAATAATGAACAGCATCTGCGATATCTTCAGCCACCAAATTTTCAAATCCTTGGTAAACGGTCTTTGCACGCTCTTCATCACCCTCAAACCTCACTACACTAAATTCAGTTTCAACAGCTCCAGGATGAATTCCCGTAACTCGAATGCCAAATGCCGCTAATTCTATTCGCATTGCCTTATTCAAAGCATCAACGGCATGTTTTGTAGCACAATAAACATTACCGTTGGTGTAAACTTCCTTACCTGCAATTGAACCAATATTGACTATATGTCCTGTTAGTCTATCTTTCATTCCTCTGGAAACTTCCCTAGACATGTAAAGCAATCCCTTGATATTGGTATCTATCATGGTGTTCCAATGGTCAATATTTCCGTCGTAAAACTGCGATAAACCCAGTGCTAATCCTGCGTTATTTACTAATACATCAATATTTTTCCAATCTTCAGGAAGCGATTGTAACGCATCAACCACTTGATTATTGTCTCTCACATCGAAATTTAAGATCCATACATCGTTTTCTCCATACAGAGCCTGGAATTCAAGGAGTCGTTCTTGTCTTCTACCTGTAACAATGACTTTATATCCATCGGAAAGAAAACGTTCAGCACAAGCTTTACCAATTCCTGAAGTTCCGCCCGTTATTAATGCAATCTTTTTCATATCATTTTTTCGTTGCTGTGATGATCATATTTGGAGTAACTACTATATTTCTTGTACTTCTACCGGTAGCAAAAACCATTAACTTAAACCACAGATTATAATGCAAATACAACATCTTTCTCAACAATTCCTTTAAGGGATTTTGAACCGAAACATCAGAAGCATGCACACTGGCAGACTGGAATCCGCATGCCAACATCACCTGCTGCGCAGAAGAGGCATTCAAATAGTTTTCATGGGTAAAATCACCATTGGCAAACACCGATGCAAATAGGGAATCTAAGTTTGGAGTTCTGAAAATTGCCTTTCCGTTGGGGGATAATTTCTCTTGAATGAGCTTTAATAAATCTACCAACTCGTCTTTGGTGAAATGCTCAATAATGTCTGTACCGACAATCACATCAAATTGTTCATTATGTGTTTTTAGGTAGTCAATAGCATCTCCTTCTTGAACCTCTGATACACCCATAGAATGGGCCACTTTAACTTGCTCTTGACTAAGGTCCAAACCTTTCAAATTCACATACCCTTTTTCTTTAAGTAATTGTATCAAACTACCTGAACCACAGCCCAAATCATAAATTTTTGCATTTTTATTAACCCCATCGAAATGCGGTAAAATTTCGCGAGAAAATCTCCACTTTTCACGATTAAACAAGGTAGTAGCATCCGTCAAAGATGCCCTACCGCTTTGGGTGGTATGGTAATTTGAATATAGCGTCTCCCGATATTTGGTACTCATGAATATTCAAATTTATCGATTCATTACCGGAATATCTACCGAAGCCATAATAGATGTGCAAGTGGCAACTAAAACTTTGCTGCCGTCTTCTAGTACATCAAAAACCTGTCCTTCGCAGAAAATCAAAAACTTACCTGCCTTAATTACACGTCCTATTCCAAGTACTTTTGAAGACGTACTTGGATTCAAATAACTTACTTTTAAATCGGCTGTAACCACATTTTTTTCTTCGCTAACGGTTGTGTATGCTGCAATCCCAGTTACAACATCACACAATGTTGCGGTCACTCCACCGTGCATAAATCCATTTTGTTGAAGGTGATGCGTTTCAATATCCAAACTCATTTCTGCATAGCCGCTATCAACATCCTCAAGAATCAATCCCATGTGGGCGATGAAATGATTGTTCTTCAATCGTTCGTTTAAAAACGACTTCATACTTTCCTTGTCTAATCTCATAAATATTATTTAATGGGGTTATACCCTGATAATCTCAAAATTTTGGTTGCATCGGTAGTTTTGAATAATTCATCCCAACTGCAACCGGTTTCATCGATGTATTTCGATACAATTTTATATCCTACAAAATTGCCGATAAGCGGCGGACATCCCTGAGGAATCCCTGCTCCGAAAGTTTGATCGCCGTATACAAAATACCTTCTGTAAAGGTTAAAATCAGTGCTATAAAGGGCTTTTTGATCTAAAATCAATCTCCACATTTGTCCCTGATCGCGTTCCATCATAGCCCACTCATCTACAGTATATCCCAAATCCAAATTGGGAGCATCTCTATCTGAAATATGCATGAGTAAAGCCCAAATCTTGCCTTCAAAAACAGCTTGAGAAAGCATGTTATTTATTTTATGTTCTGCTTCAAACCTCGACTTCAAATAATTCCATATCAATAAGGTTGGAATTTGGTTGGGATCGTTGTAGCGCATGTAAAATGAAGGCACATCAAGTGCCTTGTAGAGGGCAAAAGTGTCGTTCATAAACATTTCCTTGCTGTATCCCAACAAGGTTTTGCCTTTGAATGTATCTACAAACGTGTTGTAATTGCTAAACTGTGAAAAATAACCGTAAAGCACTGGATCTGGAACATTGGATAATTCCGATTGAAGCTTGCTCCACTGGTAATCCAAAGAATTTTTCCAATCAGTATTTACACTGTAATGCTTTTGAACGGCAGCAAAAACGGGCCTGTTTACTTGCAACCAATAATTGAACATGTTGGCAATCATGGAGTCGGGATATCGCGAATATTTGGAATAGTCCATTATTTCGGAAAACCAGACATCAAAAAATCGACCATGCTTTGATTTAACCATCTTTAAATCAGATACTTGCAGTGGATTCTTAGATAGTTCATTCAACTCATCAACAAAGTCAATTTGCTTAATTTGCTTAGACTCTACCCCAGGTTCCCCACATCCGTTCAAAACTACAAGGGCTGCAAAGCCGATGACGAAGAATACTTTATTCAAAATGTTGTTTTTTTGCATGTAATAATCAATTAACGAAGAATGAAAAAATTTGGTTTGTCGGCATTGGCAGTTTTGGCTTTGATGGCTCAATCTGAGCTTCGAGCACAAGGAACAGATAACACGTTCTCATTGGGTTTCAAAATTAGTCCAAATTTCTCCTGGTTGAAAGTCCAGGACGGCGCAATTGAAAATGAAAATATGGGCTTAGGATTTTCCTATGGTTTGACGGGCGACTATAAACTCGGAAATACCGGTAACTATTGGGCAACCGCAGACCTTATGGTTACCACTGCTCCAGTGAGTGTTTTGCATACTGGCGATAAATTGATTCGTTCCAGCGACACCGGCGATATATCTTACACGGGAGTTGTTTTAGATTACAAAGCACAATATTTACAGATTCCTTTGGGGCTAAAATTCAAAACAGCTGAAATGAATGGATTGATATTCACATTCAATGTAGGTATTGCTCCCTCGTTTTTAATCAATAAAAAACTAACAACCAAGACAGATCCTGATTTATACGATCAATACAATTTCAAATCACACGATCCCAACAGTTCAGATCAGACTGCAACTTTGTTAGAGTTTGATGGAGGTAAAAATAAAGATAGTCGTTATTCGATGACTGACAACATTGCCAGTGCTCGTATGAGTATGGTTTTGGGTGCTGGAATTGAATATCCCATTTCTGGAAACTTCCGAATGACTGCAGGTGTAAAATTTGATAATGGCATTGGAGATTTCTTGAAAGACAACCTTTACAGCGCAAGACACAACTTCCTTTCCATACAATTGGGATTGATGTTCTAATGAGCACAGGATCATTGAAAATCTGCGTTCCGCAATTGAACTTTATCATCGGCGATTTTGAAGGCAACACTTCAAAAATCGCCGATGCCATTTATACGGCAAAGCAACAAAACGTAGATTTGGTGGTTTTTTCGGAAATGACCGTTTGCGGCTACCTCCCCGATGATCTTCTTGATTACCCACATTTCATTGAGCGCTGCGAACAGAGTCTTGAAGTTGTAGCGCAGAGCTGTCAAGGAATTGCCGCACTCGTGGGTGGCGTTATGAGAAATCCAGGAAAAGGTCGATTGCTTCAAAACGTTATGTGTTTTATGCAAAACGGTAAGATTGAACACGTCATTGCAAAAACTTTATTGCCCACTTACGATGTATTCGCAGAAGAAAGATACTTCGAAAGCGCTAAATCTCAAGATCCGTTCGATTTTAAAGGGATTAAAATTGGAGTAGCCATTTGTGAAGACCTGTGGGACCTTTACAACGACTTTGAGTACACAATATCCCCCGGAAAAGAACTCAAAGAAAAAGGCGCAGAACTCATCATTAATCCGTCTGCATCGCCTTTTAACATTGGAAAGAACTCGCACAGAAATCGTGTTTTTGTAGGACAAGTAAGCCGTTTTAACCTACCCGTACTGTATGTAAATCAAGTAGGTATTCACACAGAAGTGTTGTTCGATGGAAGCAGCAGAGCGGTTAATCCAAACGGGGAAGTCGCAATGCAATTGCCTGAATTCAAAGAAGCTACGGTGATTGTTGAATTTGAAAATGGAAAATTCAAAGATTCTTCCACTGTTTTAACCGTGGGCGATGACAGCGTGGACCTGATGTACAGAGCCTTGGTGTTTGGAGTAAAAGATTATTTCCAGAAAATGGGCTTTAAACAGGCCATTCTAGGCTCCTCTGGTGGAATGGATTCGGCATTGGTTCAAACTATTTGCTCAGATGCTCTTGGTCCTGAAAATGTTACTGCTGTTTTAATGCCCTCAAAATATTCATCTGATGGATCTGTGAGCGATGCTGAACAACTAAGTAAAAATTTAGGCAATCCCTACCATATTCTTCCCATAAAGGAAGTACACGAAGCTTATGAAAGCACCTTGGCTCATTTTTTTGAAGGAACTACCTCGGGAATTGCGGAAGAAAACATTCAAGCAAGATCACGTGCCGTTATCCTCATGGCCTTGAGCAACAAATTTGGAAAAATCCTCGTAAACACAAGCAATAAAAGTGAATTGGCCGTTGGCTACAGCACTCTTTATGGCGACCTGTGTGGAAGTATATCTGTTATTGGCGATGTATATAAGACCCAAGTGTATGCTATGGCTGAATACCTCAATAAAGAACGAGAAAGAATTCCTTCAAATATCTTGACTAAAGAACCTAGCGCCGAACTCAGACCTGACCAAAAAGACTCTGACAGTCTTCCCATCTATCCTATTTTAGATGGAATTCTCAGGTTATACATTGAAGAGCGCAAAGGCAAGGATGAAATCATTATGGAAGGGTACGATGCCTCGACGGTAACCCGCATCATCAATTTGGTCAACGCCAACGAATACAAGAGATACCAAGCTCCGCCAATCATTCGCGTGAGTAGCAAGGCCTTTGGAAAAGGTCGTATCATGCCGTTAGTGGCAAAATATTCGTGATTT
>JACCEA012083635.1_pt1 | contig 22870 bp, 17 predicted proteins | sample 7449851 | NCBI WGS metagenome assembly JACCEA01 (sample SAMN15323453, study PRJNA562643) | freshwater metagenome | isolation source: river surface water | place: USA:Blue River Watershed | collected 2017-08-18 | reverse complement strand
TGGGATATTTTCACGGGCGACGTAAGATTAAAAATTAAAAAGATAATTCCTAAATCGATGTATCGATTTATTTCCATTCTGTTAACATTTACATTTCTGGTATTCAGTGGAATTTACTTTAAAGCAAATTCGTTTGAAATTGCCAATGGAATCATCCTTAAAATTGGTACGGAACTAGATTTTAGTTTAATCGCAGATTGGATCAATTTGTATCCCTGGGTGTTAATAATTACATTGATCGTAGCTGTTTTTCAATTCACGTTGGGAGGCATTTATCCCAAAATTGAACAGAAAATTGAATCCATCCATTGGATCATTTTTGCATTCTTGATGGTAATAATTATTTTTATTGCTTATCAATTTGAGAAAAGCTCACCACTACCCTTTTATTATTTGAAGTATTGAGAATAAGTGTGGGTGTGGGTATTTAAATAATTGGCCCCACATACGGCACCCAAAAAGATTTTGTCCGACTCTTTAACAGATTCAGTCAATCTAAATCAACAAAATTAGTCAACTTTAATCGACAAAATTAGTCAATCTTTCCTGCCAATTTATATGCAATAAACCCGACCCATTCGTGCAGTAAATTTTGCATTTTTTCCATGGCCAATACGTTGGGTATAAAATAGCTTGTAATACTGTAATTACGCTCTAAATTCCCTATGTGTTGAACAGGATAAGGAACAATTTTCACCTGATATTTATCAAAACAGGCAATGGATCTGCGCATGTGTGCTGCACTTGTAATTAACAGGACCGGCTCGCGAATGGATAAACTATCGAGAATTTGTTTGGTGTATAGTGCATTTTCACATGTGTTACGTGAACGGTTGTCGGCTATGACTTTCGAAGTATCAATCTTAAAGCGACATAAGTAGTTCTTAGCCAATTGAGCATCGAAAAACCGTTTATCGAAAATATTAGAATTTCCCCCACTTAGTAATACGCGGTCGAATCGTTGATGAACCAGACCTTCCATACCGGACAACAAGCGTTCCGGAGCATCGTTTAATCGATACCAATCAGTGTGTACATGATAGGTTCCGAATCCACCTAAAACTACAGCAGTTTTAGGAAAATTCGAATCCAAGTGGATTTTTTTTGTAGACATCGGAATTTCCCACCAAATCAATAATTCGTTAGTTAATACCGAGTTCCCAAAAATGAAAAGAATGAAAAATGCCCTAATAACATGTGCTCTTGCTCGGTGATAATACACCGATATTATAATTCGTTTCCAACCTGATAATGGATTGGGCCCGGGATTTTTTAAACGTAAAATGGCTAAAATCAAGAAAAACATCACCCAGAATAATGGGTTAATCGCAAAATGAAGGAATTTGCTCAAAAAGAAGAACATATTGCGCTCAAATATACGGGGATATAGAGATAATTTCACTTCATCCCTCTACATTTGAATACCTAAATTTCAGTGATTTTATGAAACGCACACATTTTGAAATCGGATTTTTTGAATTCTTTATCGAATTATCTTCAAATAATCAAAAAAACTGGTTCGACGATAACAAGAAACGATATGAAACGGAAGTAAAAATGCCGTTTTTACAATTTGTGGAGCGGTTAATTGAGTTGATGATTCAAGAAAATTCCGATTATGCCGGGTTAACTGCAAAAGAGTGCGTTTTTAGAATTTATAAAGACACGCGATTCAGCAAAGATAAAACTCCTTACAAAACATTTTGTTCTGCATCATTGCATATAGGTGGACGAAAAACCATGTGGCCCGGGGGTATTTACTTTGAATTGGGTGCTGAAAGTTGCTCTGTTTATTCTGGTGTTTATTTACCTGAAAAAGAAGATTTATACAAACTACGCTCGAATTTAGCAGCTCATCCCCAGCGGTTGAATCAAGTAATTTCTGAGCCCACTTTTATTAAAACCTTCGGCAAGGTTTTGGGAGAGAAAAACAAAATTCTTCCTCCGGAATTTAAGTCGGTCGCTATCGAACAGCCGCTGATCTATAACAAACAGTTTTATGTTCGGCATGAATTCGAGCCGGAAGTAGCATTGGAATCCGATTTTGATTTATACATTCTAGATAAATGGAAAAAAGCACAACCGTTTAATAACGCATTGTTGGGAATTTAGAACATTCAATTCTGTATTATTATCAGATGCACTTTGCCCTGAATATTTAGAAAATACATTCCTGAAACGGGAGTCAACAATTCTATTTCCAGTCCTTGAGCGGTTTGCGAGTATTGAAATTTAACTTTTTTACCCGTGATATCATTTAATTCCAAATAAGCTGGGTTTTCAGTTGTAAAATGGTTGTTATTTTGATTTAGCCCGGATACAAAAAATCGACCGTTCGAAGGATTCGGATAAACTTTAATACCACCGTTAGTTAGTGAATTTGAGTTTGAATATGTACCATCTGACTTCACAATAATAGCAAACCGATCTTCTCTGGATAAACCTGTGCCACCCACTTCAAAATCATATTCTGTTTGATTCACCGCATCTATAACAATTAAAGAATCCAATTCTCGATCCCACAAAAAGAAGTCCAAATATTTTAATTGCAACGGTTTAAATACCGCTTTGTACTTCAATCCTCTGTATCGTAAAACACTTAAATTCAAGGTATCGGTGTTCATTCGATAATTCTGTTTTACAATACTGTACCGATTCATTCCCTCTTTTACGCTCAAATTTTCGTCCAGATTTTCTGCTTTGGTTGCATCGTCTTCATTAAATTCAGAATTATATCCCTCGTTAAAAAGTAACAACAAACCATCTGTAATTACTGGAATCATTGAATCCGCCGAGAACAATTGCATTTTCAACTCAGCAAAATTCATTTCCTCTCTAAATGTTGACACGCGATTGGTATTTTCAATATATTGATTGGATAAAACCAAAGATGCCGCACCCGAGTTTTTTGTTTTAAAGAATGCAGCCTGACCGGGCATCAAGTATTTATTTGCTGCACTATTCGACGCATTCGATCCACTGGGCAAATTAACTGCAACATAGGCTCCACGGGTATTGATGTTGGGATCCCAGATGTACATAACATCCGACTTGAAATTGGTATTAACACTGTTATCAGCCAATAACAACGACATATTCAATGGAGCTTGAAACGGATTTCCCACAAAAACATCAGAATTTGAATTTGTACCAATCGGCATTGTAACCGTAACATTGGCGGTATTCAACGTACCTGAAGTTCGAATCGTTGTATTTTTTGCCGCGGTTGTATTCTGTGTTAAATCAATAGATCGATCCCCTCGAACCAACATTCTATAGGGAGTACCCGCAACAATCTGGTCGGTACTATTGTTGTTAGTTGAAATTACGGGATCCCAATATTTTAAAACATTATTGTATTTAAATAAGGAAGCATTTCCGGAAACCGTTTGATCGGTTCCATTTGAACCCGAACCAGTAATGTGAGTTCCTCTTCCAGATACATTGGCCCCCCCTTCTTGCCAATTATTATACATGGTTGAAGTGCTATTTACGGCACTACTTATGAGTCGAAAAGCGCGTTTAGCCGGTATATAACATTCCACCGTTAAGTTGCCTATTACTGAAGCATCAGCAGCAATTAAAGCATTGGCTGTTTTGGTGGAAGTGCTTTTTAACGTAACATTTCCATTTGCGTTAAATGTTCCCGTAAATCCTTCCAATTTTTCGTTGATTTCTAGGGATGTTCCTGCGGTCAACGTATATGAAGACTTGCCAAAAGACAAGACCTTCAATGCATTGGAAACACCAGCTGTTGTTTGTGACAGGTTCAAGGTAGTATTCGCGAAAAATCGCTTGAAAACAAGCTGTGAATTTAAACTTCCTACAAATGCTCCCGTTCCTGAAAATCCACTTTTTAATACCAAGTACTTATCATTTAACGTAACGGTTTTACCTGTTGGTAGATTCAATGAATTACAAAATAAATTGGATGATAAAACAGGATTATTTGAAGTGTTGGCGTCGATTTCAAGGTCCATTCCGCTAACAGGAGCCGCATATTGCGACCAGTTGTTGGAATTGGTCCAAACAGTATTCGCTTCACCAAACCAATGGTACTTAACAGGAATAATGGTATCTTGTGCAATCAGATTTGAAGTAGATCCGGTTAATGAAAAGTTATTCAAAGTTGCCGGATTGGGCCCCATACCATCTAAAATTTGACTAATATCGTTATTGGAACTGAATGCAGAACCGTAGTTAAAATTATAAATCGAAATCAATCCCGATGTGGAATTGGGCATAGATTGATATCTAAATTGTTCCACCTGAGCTTGAGTCCTTGCTGTTGACCACAATCGAATTTCATCAATCACAATGGATGAATGAGAGTTGGGTGTTGCGCCTGAAATTGGTGCAGCATCCGCTCCAATAGTTAGATAATCGGTTCCATCCAATCCATGCGAAACCATCGATGAATTGGAAGCGCTGCCGGTATTCATTAATTCATCTTCCCAATATATGGTGGCCACACCACCGCTGTAAACGCAGGAGATATGATACCACGTATTCAAAGTTAATGTTGGACCAACAACTTCTGAAGTTGAGCCACCACTTCGCATCCACCAGCGTAGCTGATTTGAAGTTGTAACATAACTAATCATGGCATTAGGAGCAGAAATCAAATCATCGTAAATATTGAGAATGTCTTGCTTTTTGCCTCCAGTTTTGAGTTTAACCCAATATTCGGTGGTGTACGAATTCGTATTTGTTGTGGTTAATGGGGCATATAAATAGTCGTTAGTTCCATCAAAATCCAACGAATTGGGTGCGAAGAACGTTTTTAAACCTGAAATTCGAGTTGCACCTCCATAAATGGTACCGTTTATAGAACTGTTGTTGGTTGAATAATTTGAAATGGTGGTACCCGATGCCTCATCCATTTTGAAATATGCCACCAATCCGGATTCGTTTTTCTTGGGATTTCGAGTCATGTAATCATTGATCTGAGCTTGTGTTCTTGCAGTATTCCAAAAACGCACCTCATCCAGGCCACCAGTATAGTAATTATCGTTCCAGCAAAGATTGTAATTACCGGAAATATTGGCTCCTGTTGGTGCATTTCGAGTATTCACCAGTTTGCCATTTAAATACAAATATTGTGTTGTTCCCGATTTCACAAATGCAATATGATACCAAACATTGGCAACCAAATCCAAATTGGTTGTTAAAACATCATAGCGAACTGAACTGGTTTGATCGGACATATCCGTATGCAATTCGCCCCCTTTAATATAAATACTTGGATTTCGGAAATTGGCTCCTCCTCCACTTTCTCGTCCTAAAATAGTATGATAATTGGTTCCCGATGCGGTTGTTGAATTCGTTTTTATCCAACATTCAATGGTGAAGTTTTGCACCCCATCCGAATATATTGAATTATTTAACGCCACATAATCATCAACACCATCAAAACTTAGTCCGTTTTGCGACTGAACAAGCGGGAAAAACATGTTCAACGACAAGAATACCAACAAAGATTTTAAGAATTTATTCAAGAGCATAATCCTTACAAATTTACGGCGTACAATCCTCAAAAACATGATAAAATTCACAACTGCGCTTCAAAATCAGTAGCTCCTTTCAAGTAAATTGTAACAAATTGTCACAGGGAGCACCCAAATCCGATTTTTACCTTAAATCGGCACGCACATTTTTCAACATCACAATAAATGACAATCTAATTTCCGTTTTATCCTTGAATTAAGCAGGTAATTGGAGTAATTTTGCTTTTCTTTTCATTCATTTATGAAGTTCTTCTTTACTTTCATCAGTTTAACACTTTTCAGTCTACCCGTTTTCTCGCAAACCGGAATTGGCACGAATTCGCCGAGCAGTACATTGCATGTATTAGGCGATACAACATCCCCCGTAAAAACTGGAAATTCAAGAAATGCCTTATTAAGAGTGGGAAACTCCTTGGATAACGCCATTTTGGATTTTGGCGTGAGTAAAGATAATTACACTTGGATTCAATCGCGCGATTTGAGCACATACACCTTAAACTACCCCCTTGCATTGAACCCCAATGGCGGCGGAGTTGGCATCAACACCAGTTCCACTTCGAACAATGCACTTACCGTGGGTGGAACGATTCAATCCACTGGAACCATTCGTTCTACTGCGGCTGGACAAATACTCAACACTGTAATCCTCAACGAAACAGACCTATCAATCAACAGCAACGGAGTTTCAATATCGAATGGAAAAGCCACCGTAGCTAGCGCCAACTACACCCCTGTTTCTAATAACTCAAAAATATTGATTCAATTCCATGCCAAATACGACATTTCTGGATCCGCATCCGATAATTATAAGTCGTATTTGAAAGTGGGTTCAACCGTTCTCCAAACACAAGAATGGATCTCCAACAGCAACACCGGAGGTGGCGGACGTAGTTCCTCATTATTTCCCATCCGAGCCGTTTACACCAACAGTTCTACCGGAAGTATTACCATATCCATCGAAGTGGATCGGGTTTCAAGCGATGACACCTTCAAAATGTATAACGATGCCGTTTTAACTATAACTGAGATAGCACGATGAAACAGGGTTTGATTTTTTCTCTTTTTTTCGGGGGATGTTTTTACGTTTCTGCGCAAACGGGCATCGGAACCACCAGCCCCAAAGCCACGTTAGACGTTATGGGAAGCGCTGCTGCTCCAAGCAATTCGGGTTCAGCTTCCAATGGAATATTGCGCATTCAAGGATCGAACAGCAACCATGTTATCGATTTTGGAAATATTAATTCTGAGTGCAGTTGGCTGCAATCGCGTAATGCTACTAATTACGCAAACCAAGTTCCACTGAGATTAAATCCCAACGGAGGCAATGTTTCCATCGGTTCAACAACCACCAATTTGGCCACCTTGTATGTTAATGGAGCTATTAGCACTTCGGGAGCAATTACTTCCACCGCGGCGGGTCAATTGGTAAATTCGGTTTATTTGAATGAAACCGACTTAAACATCAGTTCGAATATTTCCCTGAATACAACCACCATTTCAGATGTGCTTTCGTACACCTACTCTCCTAAATCGGCTAATTCAAAAATCTATATTGAGTTCGATGCGAATTGTGTCATTGGTGGATACGGCGGAGATCGCTGGGATTCGTATATTTATGTAGGGTCCACTCCCATTCAAAACAATACGGCATTTTTTGATGTCAACAATGGAGGCGGCGGACGTGGAAACGCACTTTTCCCAATTTCAGGATATTACTCCAACAACTCCAATTCTTCCATCACCATTTACATTAAGGCAAATCGTACCGGTGGAGATGATGTAATGACTGTTTCACCCGATTGTACTTTAATCATTCGCGAAATTTCCAAATAATACCGACCAAGAACATGAAAAAGACGTTGATTTTAAGCTTAATAATGACTTTGGGTTTTACGAGTACAAAGGCCCAAGTGGGAATTGGAACTTCTTCACCCAATGCGAAATTGGATATTCGCGGAACGAGAGGACCTGCTGCAACTTCTGGAAATTCCAACAATGCAACATTGCGAATTTCGAACGGCAATTTGAATGGAAGTTCCGTATTGGACTTTGGTTCTAATGGAGATGGACACGCGTGGTTACAAAGTCGTTCGAGCAGCGATTACACTTTGAATTATCCTCTTTATTTGAATAGCAATGGCGGAGCAGTTTCCATCAATACCTCACAATCTTCTGCTGCATTAAATGTGGGAGGAACGATACTGGCAACGGGCACCATTCGCAGTAGTGCAGCGGGACAAGAGTTAAACAGGGTGGTTTTGAACGAATCGGATTTAGGTATTTCAGGCAATATCACCAATTCGTCGGGTACTTACACCGATGTAATAACGTATACATATACGCCCACTTCCAACAAGTCGCGCATACTTATTACATGTTCAGGAAATTATACAATCAACGGAAATGTTGGCGCTACTCAGGATGAATTCAACAGTCAAATCACAGTTGGTGGAACATCCATTCAAGAAAAGCGACAATTGTTTGTGAATACCGGTAACTCTTCCATTGGTGGAAATGGTTTCCGTGGATCGGGGGTATTTCCCATCAGTGCAGTTTACAAGAACAGCAGCAGTTCGAATATTACGATCAAAGTGCGGGTAAGTCGCACTTCCGGCGACGACATCATTACCATCTATCCGGATATGTTATTTTCGATTGTAGAGATCGCAGATTGATGGATTTTGATTAGTGGGTTAATATAAAAATCCGAATAACCACAATGGAATTTTATAATTGAACCCAACCTCTATTTCATCGGCGACAACGTACGAATTTTGGATTCCTTGAATTTGATGACTGGATTTCCCCTTTCCGCCTATTTCAAATGTATATTTTTCATTGACCAAAAAATCACCCTGATCGGTATAAAGAAGATGGTGTCTAAAACCCAATTGATTTGCAAAAAAGGTTTCTCGAACATTGCCAACATTTACCGAATTTGGCGATAAAATTTGCATCAAATGGGTGTTCTCCAAGTAGATTTTCTGAGGTTTTTGTAATTTACTGATTCCGTGAGCGTCTTTGAATAAATTATTGGTCAATCTAACTTCTTGAAAGTAATGCAAATAAGTCAAAATAGTTATTCGATTGATTCCTAATCGTTCACTCAATTTACTGATATTGGGTGTAAAAGGAACAGAAGCCGAAATTATAGCCAATAATTCCTTCAATTTATATACATATCCCGAATCGATTCCTCTTAGTAGAGGCAATTCGATTTCCAATATCATATTCACTACTTCAGTTAATTTGGTGTCGTACAACTCTTTATCTTCGATATAAAATGGATAATAACCATATTCTAAGTATTGCTGAAAATACTGAAATGGTTTAATTTTCAAACAAACGTCTTGAGCAATTTGAATGTGATTTTCTAATATTTCTTCCAGGGATAGGATTGAAAAATCAAGTTTCGTTTCCATATTTAAAAATTCGCGAAACGAAAACCCTTGCATTTCATAAATGACAGCCCTTCTACTTAAATCGGCACGTGCATTAAGAATTTCAAGTGCTGAGGATCCCGTAAATACAATTTTCAAATCGGGATAATCGTCGTAAGCATTTTTCAATTCTTGCGACCAATTGGGGTATTTATGTACCTCATCTAGAAACAGGTATTTCCCCCCTTGCTTGTAAAAATCTTCAATTAATTCAGACAGAGAATGCGTTGCAAACCAGAATGAATCTAAACTCACATACAATGTTTGAGAAATACGATCTGACAGATTCAATTTTATGTATTGCAGCATCAGCGTAGTTTTCCCTACACCTCTAGCTCCTTTTATACCTAAGAGTTGGGTTCGCCAGGGAACCTCATTCATAGCAGACCGGGTAAAGTCTATTGAAACCTGCGACAATTTCCTCAAGAACCGATTATACAACTCTATCATTTTGCTTTTTGTTTACTCTACTAAACAAAAATAGTTGTTTTTTGTTTAATGTGGTAAACAATTTTATATGAAAGAAATTTAATGGTATTTAAAATCAACTGAATAAAAAGGACAATGCGGAAAATCTCATATCAATGCATTTGAAATACAGAGAATTACATTTAGGATTTCGAATTTCTAATAATTCGTACGAATTGAAAATATTACTTTGTTTAAATTTGCTATGAAACATTCTGTATGACACAATTTCTAACTACGAGTGGAACTTCTTTTTGTATTGAAAAAGTCATAATCGATGCAAAAAAAGAACTTTATTTACTCTCGCCATATTTACAAATCTCAAAAACTCTGTTTGAACGATTAAAAGATTGTTCAAGTAAAGGTGTGAAAATTAAGATAATTTACGGAAAGGATGAATTAAAATCCACTGAAAAAAATCAATTATTAAAACTAAAAACAGTTGAATTATTTTTTTCAGAAAACCTACATGCCAAATGTTATTTCAATGAAAATCAAATGGTGTTGACATCAATGAATATGTATGAGTTTTCGGAAAAAAATAATCGAGAAATGGGAGTATTTATTGATCGAAATAAAGACCCGAATTTATTTGAAAATGCCAAAATAGAAGCCCTATCTATTTTGAATTCCTCGCAGAAGAAAAACTATGTGGTTAATTCAACAAAGAATTTTCAAGTATTTAATATTGCCAGATTAGAAGATGAAAATTCTGGATTTTGCATAAGATGCTCAAATCTAATTCCTTTAAATCAGACCAAACCACTGTGTAAAGATTGTTATAAAGTGTGGTATCAATTTGAGGATGCAAATTTTCCTGAAAATTATTGCCATAGTTGTGGAAATTCCACGAATTCAAGATTTAATAAACCATTTTGTTATGGATGTTATCTTGAAATTGAATATAAAAAAGATACAGGATTATAAACTCGTGATTAGTTTAGCAAATTAAGTCTTATCGAAGTCATACAAGACTTATAGTCATCTAATAGCAAAAATATTTATATCACTATGTACATTGTTTTGTTCAGATTTCCGGAACTTTTGAAAAACTTCAACTCTAATCCTTTTTTTAGATCTCGACTTGCAGTAGCTGAAGAAATATCTTTAAATACATTCATGTAATCTTTTCGATTAAACTCTTTTACCCCTTGACTTATGAAGAATTCTAATCTTTCAATATCCTTTAAGCTTCTATTGTTGTAATTAAGTAACTGGGATAGTGATTTATCTATTACATTTAACATGTATTCTATAAAAGGTGTAGATTTTCCTGATTTATCGCTCATTGAAAGCGATTTATAGTATTCATCTTGTGTTGCACTTATCAAGGATTCAAAAGGCAAGAATTCAAATACTTGATATTCATTCATTAGAATCACGGTTTGCCATAATCTTCCCATTCTCCCATTACCATCAATAAATGGGTGTATAAATTCCATTTCATAATGAAAGACACAACTTTTGATTAACGTAAGCTCCTGATCATCTTTTAGATACTCAAACAAATCTTTCATTAAATAAGGCACTTGCTGAAATGGAGGAGCAACATGTTCAATATCATTACCTTTTACTATTCCCACACTTTGGTTTCTGTATTTTCCTGGATTAGGGATTAAACCCTTCATTAATGAGGCATGTGCATCCAAAAAATCCTTTTCTGAGTACAATTTGAATTTTTGAAGTTCATCATACACTTTGATAGCATTGATAACTTCAATTACGTCTTTCTCCGGTCCAATTATTCTATTGTTGTCTATCAGTGCTGTGATTTGATCTTCGGTTAAGGTATTTCCTTCAATTTGTAAAGAGGATTGTATTGTTTTGATTCTATTTTGCTTGCGAAGCTGAGGCGATTGTTTACTCAGATAATTTGCATTTATTTCCCCAATTTTCTCAGAAATGGAACTAATAAGCTTTAGAACCTTGGGCGTAATATCATAAGGTGGCTTATTTGATAATATCATTTGATACTATCAAATATATACAACTTTAACTATAACTGCAAAAAATGGCAGCCAAATAAATGTTTCGAGTTTTGTGTTCTCTAGGATTTTAAACTAGAATTATTATGCAATTTTTCCAGAGATTTTAACTTTACCCCACCGATAATCTCAACGGTAGTTCGCGGTAGGATTTTACATTTCGGCCATTGTAAGTTCCAGGTTTCCAGCGGGGTGAACTTTTTAAAACTCGCACTGCCACTGCCTCCTTTGCAAATTCAGGACATTTAGCACTTGATTCCAATACTTGAATATGGGTTATACTACCATCCACTTCCACTCCAAATTGCAGTAAAACAGAACCGCCAATACCCTTTTCCTGACATCTTATTGGATACTCGAAGTTTTTTGCAATATACTTTTGGAATGCCAACTCGCCTCCCTTTCCCCCCAGAATTCACCCAACTATATAGCAGGAAATCACAATTACTACCTGGGTATTTTACTATTTATTTTGATCAATAAAGGTTTTTACTTTTTGATAAAATAATTCTGGTTCATTCCATTGCACAAAATGAGCTGACCTATCAAAAATTACAAGCTCTTTTTTTACAGATCCGTAAGCCAATAATTCTTCTTGTGCGAATTTAGGAGGAACTCTGAAATCATACTTCCCCCAAATCAATAATGTTGGAATGGTAATTTGAGTGATATAATTCGATACGTTCAATTCCGCTAACTCGCTTTTTAAAGCATCAAAAGTTTGATTGTTATTAATATTTGAAGCCTGAAAATCAATGGGACTGAAAAAATAATCGTATAAAAACGAGTTGCCTATTTTTTTGTTTACTGAATCTAACTTCTGCATCAATTGTTCACAATTCACAGCGATTCTATTCATTTCAAAAAGGTCGTCCTCAACCTGTAAATCCAATGAATTTGCTTTTGTAATGTTCGTTTGCCATTCGTTTACATTTGTACCTTGGCTAATTTGACGATTTCCGACTTCATTGACCATTTCTCTTTCAAGCGACACTATTCTGGGCACATTGTGTCCACCTCCTACTTCAATCCAACCTTTTATCGTTGTTTGATTATTATTCGTGGTAAGATACTTGATGCCCAATGAGCCACCCCAACTATGTCCTAACAAAAAAATACTAATGTCAGCTGCATACCTACTTTTTAGAAGTGTTATTACCTTTTCTAAATCGTCTACATATTGGGATAATGTAAGATTTGAACAATTTCCTTGTGAAGCACCCGAACACCGTTGTTCCCAATTCACAACAGCATAGTCCGATTGAAGTTTTGTGAAGGGACTGCTTTCGTTTTGGTATGCTTCCAATGAAGTGGAGCCTGGACCACCGTGCAGATAAACAAGGAAAACTTTGGATTTTGTATTACCATTTACAAAAACAGGCATTACTGCACCATCATTTTCTAGGAAAAAATGGTCCTTTACATTTAGGCTTAAAGTGTCCCTTTTGCAAGCAGATATTACAAGGATGAAAATTATGCAATATAATTGACCCATTCTTTTCATTGTTTTTTCGAATTAAAATAATGACTAATTCCCACATTCACAGCAGGATGAAATAGGCTACTTTCATTGTAATTGGTCTCGTTAAATCCCCCGATTTCAAAAGAAATGCGGATATTCTTTGACTTCTTGGTGTGCCAGTTTTTCGCTAACACTATATATGCTCCATAAATAAAGGCATTTTGACCAGCTAAGTATTTTTGTTTTACAGATCCGTTATTATCTACCTCAAATACGTCCCCTTGGTAAAATCTCCTCATAAATCCCCCTTCGGATTTTAAGCCATACTCAAAACCTTTTTTGTTGGAACGTATAAACGAACAACTAGGTGTTAGCAATAATCCAATATGATTTTTATTGTGATAATATGCACTTGATGAAAAACCAATGTCGAACCTGTTTTTTTGTTTTTCTATATCAGAAGATATATTGAGTGAGCGGTTTATTGATAGTTGTAAACCGGGATGAAATCCCTTTTCACCAAAATAACTTAAAGTGAAAAAATATACTCTGTTTGGATTTGCAGCCTGTGTTTGGGACACTTGTGCCAAGGAATCGTTTACAAAAAATGTTTGTAAAATTAAAAATATGAGAATTCGTGTCATCTAATATTAATTGGAAACGTCATCTTTATTCACTTCAAATTTGCACCCGATATTTTAATACTTTTTTAACTAAAAGTTATTTATTTCTTCAAATCCAAAACACTTGCGGAAAATCGCCTTTCATGCCAATTTCTGCTCCTCTATCTCGATCTCTAAGCGCTGTTTTACAGCATTTTTAAGATGTTCAAAGTTATTTAAGTCAACGATTTCAACCAGGTCTGAATGATCCAGTCCACAGGCTTTTGTAGTAATAACAGGAATTCCTTTGGAAATCGCTTTTAAAATTAGTCTGGGCTGGTGTTCAATAAATGTAGGATAAATAATCATTCCTATTCGATCCCAATCGCCATCAAATTTCTCCGTTTTCAATTCTTCCCAAAAATTTTCATCCTCAACCGTCCTCCCCGAAACCGCAAAGTTGAGTTGTAACTCTTTTGCCAGTCTTCTCATTTCGTAGGCTCCCTTTCGTCCAAACACAGACGCTGGAAACAGTATTTTATTTCCCTGTGTTTTTTCTTCTTGGGGATTAAATACTTGCCAATTCAACTTAACCACCTTGTTTTTAAAAATCTCTTCGATTTCTGAATGCGGTGTGATAATTTTCCTGGCTCTGGTTAATGCATTATTTTCAAGTTCAATCAGTTCATTACTTGCTCTAAAATCATTCAAAGTAGAACTTTCTGTGTGTTTTGAATACGCAAAATCCAATCTTTGATGCAGTTTTTCAAAAGGAAGTCGTGTCATCAAAACATCGTATGTACGTCCGCCTAATATTCCCGTTTCAAATATATACGGTAATAAATTCTGGGAAATCACTAAATGCGTGGAGTCAATTTTAACTTTTCTTGCTGCTGCAAGTGCTATTTTCTGGTCCAGGCCTAAGATTAATTCAAAAACATTGTTTTTGCTCTTGACAGCAAATCTAAGTTTTAGCGCTCTGTAAATTCCCGGCAGAAACGTCGTCATTGTTTTGTTAGGAATTGCTGACTGCCAAGAATATCGGTCTGTATTTATAAATCTATTTTTGGGAAGAGGTAAAATAAAATGATCGTTAGAAGTTGCAATCTCAGAAATGTACTTATCGTATTCCGGCCATTTTTCGTCAAGAATATACGTAGTAGTTTTAATTTCTTGCTGTATAGCCGATCTGCCTGGATGTTTAAAGCAAGCAACATTTCCACACGAGAAACAATCGTTGAGTTTATTGAAATTCCGAACTTCAAATTGATTGTCTGTTGATTTAATGCTTTGCTCTTTACTTCTAAAGCGTACAATTAATGCATCAGAAGTCAATTCAACTTCAATTCTAAAATCGAAAGAAGACTTGAAACGCAAATCGAGATAATTCCACTTTACAGTCGCATCTCTGTCTTGTTCAGCTAATGAGCCTTTAATGACTTTGGTATGTTTATGTCTTTCAACTATATCAAAATTAGCTATCAGTGCAGCATCGTATAATGCATTTGAAAGTTGACAAAGTCCACCTGCAATGGTTGGCACGATACAACCTTCCCTTATTTCTCTGCCAATTACATAACCTTTTCCAAAGTTGGGATTGCCGATATGTTTCCAAAAGCTGAATATCTGATTTGCTTTAATTTCAAGTCCATTTAGTTTTTGGGATGCTATTCTGAGGTTTTCAATTTTTCCTGCAGTTAATATCCAATTTTCTTTGTTATCAAATGGATTCCAAAGGTCACTTTCAGATAAGGCTATCACTGGCTCGTTGACTAAAAGTCCATTGTTTTGGAACTTTTGAGTGGGGTAAATCAGATTTTTAAAAACACGATTTCCTGTCAACAGCATTTTCTTCAGTCTAAATATGTTGTCGTTAATAAAATTGTGTTTTTCCGTCAATTCTTGTTTATTCACAGCAACATTTTAGGTTTAGGTGGAGGTGATTGATGTTGAACGAATTTAACAATTAAAGTTGAAATGTCGAAACGATGGCAGTTGGAAAAAAGATCGTTACGCTCAAATTTACTCCATAAAAAAAGCCTCTATTCTGAGGCTTCTAAATTGAACTTATGCGGAACAAAATCTCTAACTATTTTTTCACCGAGTCTTTATAAAAATCTTCGGCCATTATTTTCACAATTTTAACATTGCGCACAACCACCAACGGCGAATTCTTTTGTTTCTTAAATTCAAGAAGTTTCTGAAATGAAATTTCTAATCCTTTCATGATTTTTTCTGCAAACTCATCATGGGTGTGAGTCTCGTATTTGAATTTTTCTGATTTCACCGAATTTAATTTGTTTGATGATTATTTCTTTGTTTTGGAGTTTATTAAGCACCAAATTTCGGTGTTTATTAAGTATTTTCAAAAAATAGAATTAACTATAATTCAAAAATAACACATTCCAAATTTATTCAACGATATGTAAGCTAGCACAGAATTTAAAATTAAATACTAGCATCATCGCTCTCTTTTTGAACTTTTTCTTTTTCTTTCAATTTCAGTAATAGTTCCTTATAAACTGTCTGTAAATGGGAGTAACAAACAAACACCCCTGTTTCATAAATGATTAAATTACCTTTTTTCCAAACTAAATTATTTTCATTTATAAAATCATTTTCAATTAGAGCAGTTTTTAAATTATAATCAGAAAATTCGCCGTATTTCTCTTGAATTTTTCCGTTTAGCCAGTTTGGCTTATCTAAAGAAGAAATATCCATATCCCATTCCTCAATGGGCAATATGTTCAACGTTTTAAGCCCACCATTTTCACTAAATATTGGCTCTAAAATATATTTGCCTTTGCCAAATATGGCTTTTCCAGCGTATTTTGCAGAAATACTAGTCTCATATGAATATTTGGGACCAAGTTCAATCACATCGGTCGATATATAGTATTTATTTGAATTAGAAAACGTAATAGTTTTACCTTCCTTTCTAAGTTTTTCAATTTGATTTTGAAATTCTTTATTAGTCATGCCAAAAGTAAAGCCCAAAAATAAAGTATCAGAAGTAATTGGTGTTGAATCGATTAAATTAACCAAAGTTTGTTTACTTGAGTAATCAATTTTAATTTGGGGATTTTTTTTACTCTGTTGATTACAGTTTACTAAGAGCAAAAGGATAGACATAAGTACAATCGCATTTCTCAGTGAATAGAATTTCATTTTCATATATTCGAATTTACGAAATTCTAAATATCTATGTTTTCAATTCTCTAATTTTTAAACCTTTTTTGACAATTATACATTTAGTAAGGTGTTTGGTAAACATCTTCTCAGTTTGCGTTATGTAATTTTGCGACTTAATGAGCCAGTTCAGTCTTGAATTTAGACGTGAATTTGTATGCTATCACCCCGTAATTTTAGTTCAAATTAATTGGTTTTTCAATTAAGTCAAACTGTTTTTGTTTTTTTCTCCAATCTATTAGGGGGCTAGTACATCCTCTATCCCTTCATGTTTTAATTAAATTTTAATTATTTTAAACACTAATTCAATTTGACCTATGCAAATGAAGGAAAAAAATTTGATACAGGAACTTCCATTATTTTTTTTTCAATTTCGGTAAAGTTAGCTGTCTTACTTTTAGAATGAGTATATATATTACCGAGAAATTTATTTTTAATCCCTTTTATATCAATATCTTGAAAAACTATTTCATCAAATTCAGTTTCACTAAAAAGTTCACGATCTATATAAATATTAGAATCTGGAAACGAATAACCTACTATTACTAACTTTTTAGTATTCAAGAGTATTTCTCTCGCCCTTTTAATTAACTTTTGTTTATTCTTTCCAACCTCATTATCGAAATCTTTTTCCCAGGAGTAACTAAATCTATTCAAAAAGAAATCATTTTGAACATTGTCAAAACCATTCATATAGCTTGTAAGGCTAAGAAATTCAGATAATTCAGAAAAAAAGCAAATTAAATCTACTCTATTTTTGCTAATTAATTTATCATCGAATTTCTTATAAAGCAAATAATCATTGGAACCGTTTTTAGAAAAATCGAAAAAAGCATCACCGTTAAGCTTAATTACATTAAATTGATTTACAGGGTTATCAAATTCAGCAATTTCATTCCCTGTTAAAATATTAAATTTATTTTTTATAGAATTTATATCATTTCCATCTTTAAGAAAATTACGTAATGCAAATTCAATCTGCATATCATAATTCCATGTAATGATTGATAAATTGCTATCAGGAATGACTTGGTCTTTATTTTTTTGTAAAATATTCGCAAAAAGCGAATCATATCTGTTGTCTAATCTGTAATTCAACCCACTGGTCTTGCCAAATTGAATTGATTTAACATCAAAAATTTGAACGAACGCAAAGAATGTCGTTAAAATTATTTTTAAATTATTGTAATTATCCCAATTGGATTGTAGAAAATACTTTCTTGCAATTGTATCTACCGTTTGATGCCATTCTAATTGTTCTATAATTAACTTGGTATCATAATGTAACTTTATTAAAATATCAATATTACTCTCAATTCGAACATCCCATTCTGACTTATTTCTTGTTTCAATAATCTGCTCCAAAATTCCATTCATAGTATGCAAACCATCTCTCATATCTTTAATAATGGGAATTGCATTTGCGCTAGCACCAGCACCGAAGAAATAAGTTGTTTTCATTAATTATTCAAAATCAATTTTATCGATTTCCTGCATTAAACGGTGTGTTTCTGTTAACGCAACTATGATTTTTTGGTAGTGTAAAATATCTTCAAACTCTAGCTTTCGATCTTTGCGATCCTTCAACCACTTTTGCGCTGGTTGATATCCACCAATGTAAAAATCCCAAGCTATTTGAGGTACGTTATCAAAGTACTGTGTTTCGTTGATATAAACTTTACCATCTTTAAATATTGGTTTTACCACAACATTGTCGCCATCAACTGGGTATTGTGTAATATATTTTTCAACGGTAGGACTTTCCAACAAATGTATCTGCCTTATCTCTCCACCAAGTTTAACCATTTTCCAAAATGTTTCTTTGTCTTTAGGATAAGGTACTCTGGGGAAATCTATTTTTAGCAGTTCGTCAAATTTTGAGCAATAACTTTTTGAATTTAAAACAGCGTATACATAATCAAGTATATCGATCGGAGAAAAAGTACTATTGTTTATTTCTTTCTCATTGGTAAACTCCAAGTCTATTTTTTTTGATATCCTTGTCAAAGTCTCCTTATTCATATTTGGAACTCTGAAATAATTACCTTCAGGATTAGTATATAAATGCTTATCATTGTAAAGATATAGTGGAAATCCATAATTTCCATCTAATGAAGTTATTGTTGTTGGCTCCGAAATCATTTTATCCGAAATCCAAATATTATTCCAAACAGAACTACTCCGAGACTTTTTCACAGAAACTAGTGCTAAATTTGGATTTAAAAGATGTTCTCCTAATTGGCCTTTTGGGCGACCCATAAAACCCATACTTTTTCCAGAATAAAACGTATATCTGTTATCAAATGGCCTATATGAAACAGTAATTATTTTTCCCTTTGTTGTTTCAAAAGCTGTGTCTGAAATGGCTCCTTCTAATGACCAGCTTGTGCTTCGGTTGTGCAAATTATATTTATTTTTAATTTCCTCAGCGTTTAATGAATTTAAATCAAAAATCCGATTTTCTATTTCACTTTTTGTCAGTGCAATACAAAATTCATCCATTTTAGTTGAAAATCCAGATAAATAAAATTTAAATAAATCATTTAAGGCAAAACCTTTATCATAAATTAATTTATCCTTAAAATCCTTAATATTCATAAAAAAATCAGGCCCTTTCAACAATACATTCTGAAAATTTATTGTTTTTAAACTATGCGAATTCAAAAAATCGAATTTATCTTTTCTTTTGCCTAAAAGCTCATGATAAAATATTTCAGGAATTTTGGAATTATTATTTTTTGTTTTTATAAAAATATTAATAGAAACTCCAGTTGTAATTTCAAATACATTTTCATCTATTTCACCGTTAAAACCGCTTTTCTTTTTTTTAACATTACCATTTAAATCAAGAATATAAATTTTGTTAAATGTGTTTTGTAAATTCCAACGCATTCCTCTAAAAGTTGAATTATCAAGATAACCGTGGGGATTAATAAAGCCTAATATACCCTCACCATTTTTCTCAATAAATTTTTGGGAGTATCTAATAAATTTAACATAATCATCATTAATACCCTTCGGATTTCTTTCATTAAGTTTTATTTTACCCCCTGGTTCTTTTTTGTAATCCTCCATCAGTTTCTTAATCCAGTCGCCCTTGTTCGCACTCTCCCCATTGTAAGGTGGGTTGCCAATTATGCACATTACTGGTGTATCACGTTTTATGTGATTGGCTTCGTTGGCTTCTGCACTTAACCAATTTGCAAAAAGAGTACCAGTATCAGGATGACTCTCCTCTAAACTATTTGTTAAATAAACCCTTAAACGTTGATTGGTTGTTGGCTTGTATCCCGTTTCCGTGAGCAACAAATCCAATTTGAGATGTGCCATTGCGTAACTCGCCATGAGAAGCTCAAATCCGTTTAAACGGGGGATTAAATGGGTTTCTACGTAATTACTCCAAATGCCTTGTTGCCCCTCAAACTTTTTATGGATATGTTTGATCACTTGAGCCAAAAATGTACCAGTTCCTGTCGCTGGATCTAATACCTGTACTTTGTGGTATTCTTGTTCAACTTGTTTGCCATTCAAATTTACCTTTACTTTAGTTTTTGAGGTATCTGCGAGCCCCTGTGGTAAATCAAATTCGGTTTTCAGCACATCGTCAACTGCTCGGACGATAAAATCAACCACGGGTTGTGGAGTGTACCAAACGCCACGTGCCTTTCTTAGCTTGGGATCGTACTCACTCAAAAAGTCCTCATAAAAGTGAATAATGGGGTCTTCCATTTTGGTCGATTTCCCATAATTCTTTAGCATATCCTCAACATTACACGCCAAGAATATCTGCACCAAATCGTCCACAATCCATTTGATACGCTCATCCAATTCTAAGCCTGCGATATACCCAAACAGCTTCTTCAAAAAAGGGTTTGACTTCGGTATTAATTCAAACGCTTCTTGTCTGCTGAAAGTAGGTAATGTTGGATCATGTAACCTCGCTGCGAACATTCCATAGGTAATGGTTTGTGCATATACATCTGCGAATCCTTTAGGTGTAATGTCGTGAATCAGTATCTGCTTAAAAGCCGTCATTTGGTCTTTAAGTGTACTATTTTCGTGGTTTTCTTCATCACTGGATAAAGCCTTTTCAATCACTTCCGACAATAACCTAGCTTTACCAGCCATCATTTCTGCGAGTTTCTTTGAACTCTTTATAGTTTGCCCCACATGGGTACAAAAATCTTTGATAAAGTCCTCAAACGATTTAAAATTTTCGGATAGTGGTTTTATCCCTTTATCAGTAATCTCGCCAATACTAACCTTGCGAACAAAAACTCCATCACGGTACAAATAAAAATCTAAGTAATCTGTGAATATTAGATTGTTTAGCGACGCTTTGTATCGGTCGAATTGTTCTTTATTACCCGTTTTTTTAGTACCCTCTAAATCCTTATCCCCAATGTCTTTCGCCTCGATAAAACCTACTGGTATTTCTTTAAGGGTTAAAATGTAATCAGGTGCACCGCAACTTTGTCTTTTCGGTTCGTTGGTAGCGCGAATATTGGGTACTAAATGTTCTATTAAATTTTGCAAATCACCCCTGAATGTATGTTCAGTGGCATTGCCCAATTTGTAACGTTGATTGATATTGTTGATATACTGATCTAAATTCATGAATTTTGGTATCTATAGCGAAGATACTCGAATTAGATCAAGAGATTTATTTGAATGGATTATTTGTGGCTAAGTTTATTTAGCTTTTCTCTGCTGTTAGTAAAATTCTCATTTAATACAAAAAACCAAACAACCACAGTGGAATTTTTTCATTGAAGCCAATTTCAATATCATCGGCAGCGATAAATGCGTTATCCATTCCTTCTATTTGATGTTTGGATTTGCCTTTTCCTCCGATTTCGAATGTATACTTTTGATCGACTAAAAAATCACCCCTGTCAGCATATTGCAGCCGGTGCTTGAATCCGATTTGATTAGCAAAGTACGTCTCTCTGATATTACCAACATTCACATTATTTGGTGATACAATTTGCATCAAGTTGGTATTTTCCAAATATATTTTCTGCGGCTTTTGTAATCTACTGATTCCGTTGGCTTCTTTAAATAAATTATTGGTTAATCTCACATCCTGGAAATAGTGCAAATAGGTTAATATCGTGATTCTGTTAATCCCTAACTTCTCACCTAATTTACTGATATTCGGAGTAAATGGTACCGATGCCGCAATAACTGCTAATAGCTCTTTTAATTTATGAATATAGCCTGTTTCTATTCCTCGCAAAAGTGGCAATTCAATCTCCAGGATCATATTCACTACTTCCGTTAACTTTGTTTCATACAACTCTTTATCTTCTATATAAAAAGGATAATAACCGTATTCTAAGTATTTCGAAAAGTATTGAAATGGTTTAACTTTCAAGCAAATATGTTGAGCAATTTCGACGTGATTTTCAATAATATCAGTTAAGGTTGCTTTGGAAAAATCCAATTTAGTTTCTATACACAGAAACTCTCGAAATGAAAATCCTTGCATTTCATAAATTACGGCCCTTCTACTGAGATCAGCTCTAGCATTCAATATTTCTAACGCTGATGATCCTGTAAATACAATTTTTAAATCAGGATAATCATCATAAGCGTTTTTTAACTCTTGAGCCCAATTGGGATATTTGTGTACTTCATCCAAAAACAAATATTTACCACCTTGTTTATAAAAATCCTCAATTAATTCCGATAAGGAATTGGATGAAAACCAAAAGGCATCCAAGCTAACATAAAGTGTTTGAGAAATTTTATCGGATAAGTTCAATTTTATGTATTGCAACAGCAGTGTAGTTTTACCCACACCTCTTGCTCCTTTAATTCCAACAAGTTGGGCTTTCCAGGGAATTTCATACATAGCCGAACGTTTGAAATCTACAGAAACATGCGACAATTTCCTCAAAAATCGATTGTATAATTCAATCATATTGTTTAATCAGTTAAACAAATTTAAACATTTTTTGTTTAACCCAATAAACAAAATACCACTTTATAAAAATGTCTATTGCGAATACATTCCAAAATAAGTCCAACACAAACACAGTTTTGCTTTGAGAAATTTTAAATTCAATACTCATTGAACTGAACTAACACAGATAAACAAAATTGTCTATTTTTGGTACATCCTCAATGAAAGAGCTTGCATTTTCCCAAAAAGTAGTAATTAATTGTAATCTAAATGGAATGAAAAGAGCTCCATGGGTTATTCAAAAAATCA
>JACCEA010444340.1_pt1 | contig 22873 bp, 16 predicted proteins | sample 7449851 | NCBI WGS metagenome assembly JACCEA01 (sample SAMN15323453, study PRJNA562643) | freshwater metagenome | isolation source: river surface water | place: USA:Blue River Watershed | collected 2017-08-18 | reverse complement strand
TTGATTTTTATAAAAGTCACAGACTTCACTTGCATCTAGCTCGTACTCACCAGCAGCTTCAGCCTCATTGCTAACAATAGTTGTAAACTGATCTAGTGTTAGTTCTTTAGAGTGACTTACGCTTGCTGATAACATGATGATTAAGATTATTGTCTTCATTCATTACCTCGCTTGCTAAATTATTACTGCATAGCTTGTGCCAGCTTCGAGCATTGTTTTAAATATAGTTGAAGCAATGTAGCGTGTAGAACTTATCTACACTGACTGCATTTTGTGCAATGCTAGGTTTGAAGCATTGTGAGACTTTGAAGCTCGGTGTGTGTAGATTGTTTTGTTGTGTTTAGAATTGATTGAATTGATTTTGAATTTTTAAAAAGATTTTTTATTTTTGAGGGGGGTACGCAAAAATTTTTATAGGCGGGGGGATTTTATAATGCTCAAACAAAACCTAATCGCAATTTTCCGAAACTTTTTCCCCATATTTTTTCTGAAACTTTTTCCCCATATTTTTTCTGAAACTTTTTCTACACATTTTTCTAAAACTTTTTCGTCGCAATTCTACCCTTGACAACCCCTACCCCTTGGTCAATACTGGTCTTGTCTGGCACCTGTGGTTTAGTTAATTAGACCTTTCTTTTCCATGGGTTGCTTGACGCCAACTCATCCACCTGTACCTCTTGACACTTCCCATCTACTGCAGCATCCTTATAACCATGGATGCCCTCACAGACTCACAAAAGACCAGTAAGATATTAAGATCAACGCTATTACCTGAGCATTTGGTTGACCCTACAATCATTAAATTCATTGGTAATTACGTTGGCACCAAGGACATAAAACAAGCCTCAGACCTATCGGGTATTACCTATCGCGATGGTAAGACGTTATTCAACAGACCTGATATTTACAAAGCCATTACAGAAATCACAAAGGATGTAATAGCAAAGTTTGGCTTTGATGCTGAACAAGTTGTTGAACGGGTCAAAGAGATTGCTTTCTCTGATGTGGCCGACTTATTCGACCCAGCAGGTAAGATATACGAAAACATACACGACATACCTCCTGAGACAAGACGAGCTATCAAGAAGTTTAAATATAAGAGTTATTTTGAAGAAGACGTAAATGGGATACCTCAATATAAAGGTAAGATATATGAGGTTGAGTTATGGGACAAGCCTCGCACGTTAGAGCTTCTTGGTAGGGAGAAGGATACATTTAAGAAGACGAATGTTATCCAGCATGATGTGAGCAAAAATGCGGCTGAGTTTTTACTAGGGTCGGTAAAGCGAGCGGATGCTCATTTAGAGGCGATAGATGTAACACCTAAGGCCGAGGTAGCCTCTACTGTTAAATATGATGATGTAGGACCTTTACCTGCGTTTACTAAGCCGAAGGGGGCGTTGTGAGTGTAGATGTACCTCATACGGATAATTTAGCATATACCCTACAGGGGGCGTTGTGAGTGTAGATGCAGGGCTAGAGCTATTTAAAGACTTGGTAGTTAAATATAAAGATGACTACTGTAAATTGGTCTATGTCATATTCCCCTATGGTGAGAAGGGGCATCCGTTAGAGTTAAAAAAGCCGTATGATTGGCAGATGAAAGAGTGGGCTGAGATGAGCCGCCACTTCGCCGACCCCGAGAAGGCTGATGCGGTATGGCGTAAGGCCATCAGTACGGGTAACGGATCGGGTAAGACGGCATGGGCGGCGCAGACTGTCATAATGCTTATGTATACTTATATGTTACGAGGAAGGCTTACGGGTAATACCAAGCCTCAGCTAACCCAAGTGGTATGGCCTGAGTATGATAAGTGGTTCACTTATGCTAGGTACAGTAATCTATTTTTTGATAAATTTGGTGAGAGTATAAAGAGTAAGGATGAGAAGAAAGCTGACCAGTGGCAGTTTAGTATGTTCACTTGGGATGAAGCTAATCCAGCAGCCGTATCGGGGCTACATAATGAAGGTAATGCAACTATATATGTAATGGAGGAGTCACCTGGTATCCCTGCGGTTATCTTCCAATATGCCAATGGTGCCTTTACAGATAAGAATACAAGAAAGGTTCATTTGGCATTGGGGAACAGTGACGACCCAGACAGTAAGTTTGAAGCCATGATGAACGATGAGGACTGGAATCCAGTTCGCATTGATACCAGAACATTACCTCATGTCAGCAAGGACTTCATTGCTCAGGTATTAAAAGAGTGCGGTGGGGATGAGGATGCTGATGACTTCAGGGTGCGGGTGAGAGGGCTCCCTAGGAAAACAAACGCAGATAGCATCATTAACCGAGATCGGGTCAGAGATGCCTTTGACAGAGCTTCGGAGTTCGATGTTAGGTCCGTATCAAGGCTACCCTGTATTATCACCGTGGACCCCGCATGGACGGGTGGGGACTACACTACTATATGGGTACATCAAGGCCATTGGTCCAAGCTATTAAACGTCTATAAACTAGACGGAAGGATAGGAGAGGACCACAAGATCACTTACGACTTGGTAGTGGGGTATGAGAAGCAATACAGAGCCGATGCAGTCTGGATCGACCAAGGGGAGGGGACAGCGTTAAAGACCCTTGCTAACCAAGATCAAAGATACCATTGGGACCTAGTGTCATTTGCTAATAGCCCAACGGACACACCAGACAGGTCACAGAGTGAGTATGCCAACATGAGAGCACAATTATACTTTGAGGCTAGGAAATTCTTCAACGAGGGTCTTGGGGTGCTTGAGGTGAGTGATAAGATAAGCTTCGCAGGTATGACCATTGGTGGGATGCAGGTCCATAACGCCACGGACATGAAGGAAGCGATAATTAAGCAAATTGGTTATACCAAAGGTGACAGGCATAAGATAACTATGAAGAAGCTTGCAGAGAGTAAGAAGGAGATCAAGGCTAGGGTTGGGGAGTCGCCTGACTTAGCCGATGGTCTAGTATTACGCTTTGCTAGGCAGCTTATGGATAGGAACCCTGAGAACGAAGAACAAGAGCAGCTTATGGACGGTAGGATGCTTGGCGAGAAGGCAAGAGAGATATATAAAGGTACGTTCGGTTCAAGGGCTTATGAGATGCCTGAGAGCGTACCAGACTATAGTATGGGAGCCATGTATGGACGCTATGATCGCTGAGTATTTTAAAGAGCTAAAAGGTATTGAGACGGTAGTAATGCCTGACTACTCTGGGTTCTATATGTATTACAAACAACCTCACAGCATATTCATCAGTCAGATATACCTTAAACCCGAAGCAAGGGGTTGGGGGTATAAGAAAATGATTGATAGTATGCTGGAGTTATGTGCTAATTTAGGTGTATATAGTGTGATGACCAGTGTCGAGTTAGGTAACAAAGACATGGAACGGACCTTAGCTATGCACTTAAGACATGGATTTAAAATAGTTAAGCTAGGGTCAGACATCATTTACCTTCAAAAAGGGGTTGGATAATGGGCGGTGGAAGCGTTGCTGGAGTTAAATTACCCAGTTTAAGAGAAGTTACAGACGTTGCTGCGAATGTATTCACAGCGGGTCTAGTCGGTGTAAACGAAGACGGTCAAGTAGACGCAGGTCTAACTTCCCGTGGAGTATACCAAGGTCTTAAAGACGTAACAGGTGCGACCGCTGCTGAAGAGGCTAATAACATCGCAAAGCAGCAAATCGACGCTCAAAAAGCAGCACTTGAAGAACAGAAGCGACAACGCATCCGTACTCAACAAGACCGTGAGAGACAACTATCTATGGCCGCTAAAGGTACAGGTACAGGTGGTTCCACAGGTGGTGGGGTCAGCGCAGAACAACAACTAGCTGGTGAGTTCTTGGGGATCTAAATGAATGAATTAGTCGCGGGCTACACGAGAGATGAATTTGAGCTATTGCGTAAGGATGCAAAGGCCAAGTTTGACCAAGATCGTAAAAACGATTGGCTTGAGTGGCTTTTGTGGACAACCCCTCACAGAGCTAAACACCTTTTAGGGCTTAAGAATCAAGACAAGGTGGGTGGATACCCCATCCTAGATGGTACACATATCTTAGCTCACAGATCGTTTGTGGCGGGGTTTTTAGAAGGTAATACATCAGCTTCAAGACCCTGGATGAGATACCAACATCCAGACCCAGATCGCAATAGATTTCTTCCTAACCGTGAGTATTTGGACCTAGCTACCAGCAGGGTTCAATCATACTTGTCTAACTCCAATTTTTACCATCAAGCAGGACAGTTCTATTATGACTTCGGAGCTGTCAATACTGGCTGTCATATCTTTAAGAAATTTGGTAATGGGCTTCATGTTTACACGCTCATGCCAGGGTCTTACTTCTCTATCGTAGACGCTTTGAACGAACCTGTTGTGGTGATTAGGGAGTTTAGCTGTCATGCTATGGCCCTAGTTAATCGCTATGGTACTAAGAAAGACGGTAAGTGGGACTGGAGCAAATTCAGCCTAATGGTTCGCAACTTGTTTGAGAAGTCTGACACGACTGTAATGATCGAGTGTGTTGAGATTTTCTGTAAAAACAAGAACCTCAATATCAATGACCCTATCGGTGGGGTGAACAGACAATGGGTCAATGTGACCTATGAGACAGGTCAATCTTTCGGGAACGGCTTTGCTGCTCAAGGGTTCATCCCTCAACCAAAAGATGCTACTTACCTAGAGATCGGGTACTCGACTAGAAGACCGTTTATCGTAGGTAAAAGCCATGGAGACGGGCCTTATGGTGAAATGGGTCCTACAGCAAGTGCGATCAACCTTATTAGATCGGCTAATAAAAAGGCTATCAGTAAGGACATTGCATTGGAGAAAATGCTAGACCCTACTACTCAGGGACCAGCTCATATCCGTAAATCATATCTTACAACACAAGCTAGGAAGCATATCCCATTAGACGCAACAGCAATGGCTCAGGGAGGACTTCGTACAGTGTTTGAGGTCAACCCAGCCATCGGTGCTTTAGCGGCTGATGTGCAGGACATTAGACACCAAATTGAGAAATTCTACTATGCGGATTTCTTACTTTATCTTACAAACAATCCTAAGACCCGAACGGCTGAGGAAGTGCGTGAGATCGTGACTGAAAAACAATCAGTCATTGGGCCAAACTTACAGACTCTAAATTGGTCTTACAATATGCCTATTGCTGAGTATATGCTGGACTTCATTTTACATGAGGACCCTTATATGCCACCACCGCCAGAGGACCTACAGGGTGAGGCTATCGGGGTGGAGTTTACGTCCGTATTTGCTCAAGTTCAAAAAGCGTTCGACCTACCTCAGATCAATGAGTACGTTCAGCGTTGGATGAACATTGCCCAGCTCAATCCTGCGGCATGGGACAACATCAATCTTGATACTTTAGCTAAGACTTACGAGGATCGGTTCTACCTACCTGCGGGGCTTAACAACCCTCAAAGCAAAGTGGATGCGATGAGAGAGCAGGCAGCTAGACAGCAACAGCAACAACAGATGATTGATGCTATCCCTGCGGCTGCTGGGGCATCATTAGATGGGGCTAAGGCTCAACAAATCCAACAAATGATGCAAGGTGAAGGATGATAAACCCATACGATAACAAGTCTTCGGAGTTATTGGAACATGAGACTATGGTGCAAAACCTTAGTCTAGTTTTGAATACCGACTTTGGTAGAGGGTTCATAAAGTATTTATTAAAGCATTTCGGCTTTGGTGATCTACCCGCAATTAACTCGCCTGAGAATTTAAGAGATGAATATATTGGGTTTTTACGAGCTGGGCAGTCTTTGTTTGAGATTGTTTCTCAAGCAGACGCCATTAAAGCAGGTCTAATTTTAGCTGAGATTTACAAGGAGAAAAAGGATGGATCAGAACAATCAGGTGGACAGTAGCACAGAAAATCAGTCACCATCGGGGTATGGGACAGAAGCCACGCAGACTCCACAGGACACTAAAGCGGCTCAAGCAGAGCGGATGTACGGCAAACCCGATCAAGGGGTGGAACAATCATCGGGAGCCACAGAGCAAAAAACAGAAGCCGCTCCAGAATCCAAACAAGAGAGCGTTTCACAAGAAGACGCATCAGGATACCTAACTGGGGAAGCTAAACCTACTGAAGCTAAACCTACTGAGGACAAGCCGCTTGAGATCAATACTGAGAATCTTGATGAGACTACAGTTAAGGAAGTTCAAGAGTTTGCAAAAGCTAATGGTCTAACTAAAGAACAAGCTCAAGCCGTAGCCGATAAATATAAAGCCTTGGTTCAAGACCAAGCTAAGTATAAAGCTGACTACGAAAAAACAGTCAAAGAGACTCATAAGAAATGGGAAGAAGACCTTCGCAGAGATCCCGACTTTGGTGGGGCTAATTTCGCTAAATCCGTACACAACGTAAATAAATTGTTGAATGAGAATATGCCTGGGTTAAAAAACTTGTTGACAACAGGTGGTAAAAGATTGCCTCCTAGTGTTATGAAAGACTTGAACTCACTGGCAAAAAGGATGTACGGAGAGACAGAGTTTAATCAGGGTCAAGCTGTGTCCCAAAAAGATACATGGAAACCCACTGATTTTTATAATTCAAAAACGTAACTTTTTACAGGAGGATTTTTAAATGGCTATTCTAGGTGCAGATTATCTGACACTCGCGGATGCGAAACAGTTCCTTGACCACAGTGTTGCTGACGTTGCAGAAGTTCTGCGCAAAGCTACACCAATCGTAAATGACGTTCCATACGTCGCAATGAATAAGAAGGTAAAACACGTTGTTACAATGCGTTCTGACCTTCCTAAAGTTTATTACACTAAAGCCAATGAAGCTACACCAGCTTCTAAGACTGCGATTGAGAATCGTGAGTTTGTGGCTTCTCACTTTGAATCTAAGTCTGTAATGGATCAAAAGGTTGCTGAGTACGGTGGTAAAGACCGCGTTGCTCAAAACCGTTTGAACGAAGCTGAAGGTCACATCCAAGCGTGTGCGCACGAGCTTGCTGATCTTATCCTTTACGGATCTCCTGTAACAGACCATAAACAGGTCCCAGGGATCATGCACATCCTTTCTTCTTTGTCTGCTACTGAGCCTACATCTAAACAGATCGTAGACGCTGGCGGTACAGGCTCAGACAATACGTCTATCCTGTTTGTTTCTTGGGGTCCTAAGAAAGTTTACGGTATCTTTGAAGAAGGTACTCAAGCTGGTCTTAAGCGTACAGACCGTGGTCTAGTACAAATCCCAGGTAAAACTGCGGCGGGTGCTGACGGTTGGTACTGGGGCTTTGAAGAGAACTTCGAGGTTGACCATGGGTTTGCATTTGAAGACTACCGCGCAATGGCTCGTGTAGCTAACATCGACGTTTCTGATCTTAAGACTCCTGGTCAAGCAGCAGATATTCTTAAGATGATGTCTCGTGCTTTGTATAAAATCCCACCTATGCTTCGCGCACAAAAAGGTAAGATTTATATGAACTCAACACTTATCTCCTTCCTTGACGAACAAGCCTTGGCTAAAGTCGGTGCAGGTGGTGGTTTGACTTATATGAACTACCAAGGTGAACAAGTTCTCTCTTACCGTGGATGGGTAATCCAAGAGCAAGAGAATATGTTGAACACTGAGGCTCGCGTAGTTTAATAATTTTAGGGTGGGTAACACCACCCTTACTTTTTTGGAGGATTTTAAAATGAGATTCGACGCTTTAGACATGATTTCAAAATCACAAGCTCTAGCAGCTTTCGGTAACGGAACGGCTGTTGCTAGTACGAATGTTAAACAAAAACCAGTTAAACAAGACATTGGTATTGCTAAAGAAATGGGTATGCACTTCTTCATCGAAGCGTTTACTCCTGGTTCAGCAACTAACCTAGTTCTTGCTATTGTTGGTGCAGATAATGATGCTTTGACTACCAACCCTGTAACTTACGCTTCTGTTACAATCCCTGTAGCAAGCGTGACAGTAGGTGCGAGATTCTTCCTTGAGCTACCAGCTTATGTTGAAGGTAAGAATTATATCGGTGTTAAATACGACACGACTGGTGCGGTAGCTACAAGTTTGACTGTATCAACGATGTTCGGTTCTAAGCACGACGTTGTTAAATACAAATCATTCGATACACCGTATATTGTTAAGAACTAATTGTAAGAAAAGGATGTTACAATGGCTAAACAAAATGAAGGGGTTGTTTTCGCAACCCCTAAGAACGTAGGTAATGCAGAACCGCCTGTTGAGGGTGGTATCGTCAATAAGAAGACATTGGTTAAAGAGGCTTCTAAACCTGTGCGTAACATTAAAGTTGTTGCACTTGATAAAGGTTTCTTCGATCATGCTCGTATTGAACCAGGGGATAAATTCATGGTCAGTGAACAAGAGTTCTCTGAATTGTGGATGGAAAAAATCTAGTTAGAGGTGAGAAGTGGTAGATAAAGTTGTAGTTTACAATATAGCTTTAAATGCGCTTCTCATTGACTATCAGACGATTGACCCTGACAACGATAAGCACAAGGCTCTAAAGTCATTAAATACAATGTACCCACTAGCCTTGTCTAAAGTCCTAGCAGACCTTGATCTCAATAAAACTGCGACCAAGGTCAAGCTTGAACTAACGACATACTCTCACCCACATTGGCAATTCGTTTACAAATATCCGAGCAATTCGGCTAAGTTTAGACGAGTGCTTTCTCAGTTCGCACAAGATAACAAACTAACACGAGTACCATTCGCTACGGAGACTATGGGTGGGATTGCTGTTATTTGTACTAACGACTCTGAGGCGTGGGGTGAGATTCAACCAACGGGTCTTAATCTAAGCGTGTTGAACCCTAATGCAGGACTAGCTGTAGGTTATATGATGGCTTACCTTGCTAGTGCTTTGATAGCAGGCAAGGGTTCTTCACAGTTGAAAAAATCCATACTTCAAGAATATACTATGCACAAAGCTGAAGCGATGGAAGACGATCAGAATGAAAACGCAGACACTTCCACCGACGAACGTAATTCAGAGTTCGTGAGCGCAGCTCTAGGTGGAGGATACAAGTGGCCTACAAGAACCTAACATCATTCGGTGCGGGTGAGATTACACCTGAATTATACGAGCGCGGTAATTTAGAGAAATTTAGAACAGGTCTTGCGAAACTCCGCAACGCTTTTGTCACTAAGATTGGTGGGCTTAAAAGTCGTTCAGGCACCAGGTTTTCGTTTACACCTAAAGATAACAATGATTCTGTTTATTATTATGTTGAGGAGTTAGAAGTCTTACTCGAAATGAGTACAACTCATGCTCGACTGTATTCTAGTTTCAACAACGACACTAAAACTTTCAACGTAGCTACAGAATGTACTTTCGCCTGGTCTGTACCTTACTCAACCGACTTAACCAAGGTTAGTTTTACATACTATAAAAAGACAATATACATCGCTGAACCGTATAGTTTGTTAAAAGCATTAGATATAAATGCTGCCACAGTTTATGTAGCTGGTTCAGAGTTTATACTACTCCCTACAACTCAATTAGGCGGGAGTATTTCATTTGGTATAACACCCACTGGTTCACCAGGGGGTTACGATATTGAATACATTTTCACATTTGTTTATGATGATAGAGAGACTTTCAAAGACTTGAGTATTGTTCTATCAGGTAAAAAACCTGTATCTACAGGTCAGTATAATACTTTAACAGCAACCTTTAACACTAGCCATGCGGACTTCAAGGGTTTACCTTCAGAAGTACACCTTTATCAGAGACCCAAGCAGAGCGGTGAGTTTTTCCTAATTGCTTCATCTAAAGATTTACCGATAGTAAGTGGTGTAAACAGAACCTACACTATTATAGATCACGGTGCTGAGTTAAAATTAACCTCTACAGCACCATCATATCTAAAAGACTTCACACTAGAATCTACACCGTTTTTAGGTTTACCATCCGTACCTGCGGTATATGCTAACAGTGTCGGTGTGTATCAAGATAGACTGGTGTTTTCAGGTAAAATCAACCCTAACAGAGTCGTTGCTTCCCAGACGGGTACACGTCTCATGTCAACAGTAACACCGACACGAGACGACTCTGCTGTATCAATGAAACTTGGTGCAGACGGTGGTCTTAAAGTTTTGAAATTCTTCGATGGTAGAGGTCTAATGATATTTACTACCAAGGGGATGTACGAGACCGCTTCAGACATTCTTACACCTAGTTCAGCATACGCCATTAGACGGGCACCGAACGTGGTTACAGACAGAGTGGACCCAGTAATGGTTGGCCCTTATGTAACTATTTTCGACTCACAACTTAGAGCTGTAATAGCTTTCTCACCTTCGGGCGGGTCAGACTATTCGTTCAACTCAACTGAGTTCTCAATTTATTCATCTCATCTTTTCAAAGATCGAGAAGTGGTGTCATGGACACTTCAAAATGACGACACACAAATCCTTTGGATTGTGATGGATGACGGTGACGTATTGTCTTTCTCGTTCCAGAATGAGCAACAGCTTAGAGCATGGGCAAGACATGACTTCCAAGGGGACGTAAAACAAGTCTTCACTATCTCTCAACCAGGGCAAAAAGACATTGTGATGTTCAACGTCAAGCGCGGTGATACTAACACTGTTGAAGCCCTCACTGACAGAACTGCCCAATTCAAAGAGTACATCGCCACAGACGCTACGGTGTATTATTCTAAAAACCTATTAGCTAGTATCGTAGCACTTGAAGCTGTAATAGCACCTGTAACACCTGGGGATTGGGACGGTAGTCTAACTATCACCCCTGACTCATCAGGTTTTGGTAACGCCCCTGGAGACGTTGTACGAGCTTATTACAGTGAGCATGAGTACGTTGATATGACTGTGACAGATAATACATTAGGGGTATTAACTGTCACCCCTGAAGCCGAGTATCCGTCAAGCCTTGCGACTATTACTAAGCTTTACAAGGTCTACTCAGGTACACTTACGGGTCTTACACATTTGAAGGGTCAGAAAGTATCTGTTCGTATTGATGGATTCACTCACGCTTCCCCGCTTAACACAGATAAGCAGTACACTGAATACACTGTGGATAACTCTGGGGAGATTACACTAGACATCGGCGTTAGTGGTGCTTTCATCTCTGTGGGTCTACCCGTAGTGACAGATATTCAGACTTTAGAAATTGACACAGTGGAGCAAGCTCCTACAAAATTAGAGAGTCAGATTGTGAACAGCCTGTGGATTTCGTACTTCAATAGTTTGTTCTTGTACGCAGGGGCGCATTATCCAGATGACGATACGGTGACGGATATGGATAGTCAAGAGTTCCAAGTTGAACCAGATGACGGTATCTCGAACATGATTCCACCGCTCCCACAGTCTGAGAGACTTGAGATGCAGATTCATTCCGATTGGAAGTCCAAGGGTTCGGTTGCACTACGCAACGTGGACCCTCAACCAATAGCTATCAGGGCGTTAATCCCTGATACAGAAGTGGTTAGGAAGGGGTAAGATATGGCTTGGCAATACGCAGCCCTGGCAGGGTTTCAACTAGCACAAGGCTTCATGCAGGCTGAGAATGTTAAAAAGCAAGCAGCTTTGCAGAAAGAAATTGATGACTTCAACATCGGGCTTGCTAAATTCGACGCTTGGAAAGCTGAAGCAGACGGTCAAGCAGCCGTAGCACTTTACCAACAACAAGTTGAACAAGTTAATGCTACAGCTAAGGTTCGAGCCGCAGCCGTAGGTGCAGACATTAAGTCAGGGTCACTAGCTCAAGTGCAACGTGACAACGACCTGACAGCACTGAGTAACATTCTCAGTATTCAAAACCAAGCTGCTGAGAAAGCAATGGGATACCGAAGACAAGCAAGCGGGATACAAGCTCAGTCTGCTATCAATTACGGAGCCGCACAAGCTCAGGCTCAGAATATGGTTATTGGTTCGGCGTTAAACGCTGCCTCCACAGGTATTAAAGCTTACGGATCACAATACACACCTTCTACAACAGGGCAGGATACGTCACCATCGGGATATACTTACGAACCGCTAGGTGGGTCCGCAACCAAGGGGACGGGTTATCTAGGTAACTTTTCATTTATAGATTAAGGATCGGTCATGGCAGTTATTATTCCTAAATTAGAACAAATGGGTGCCCCTGAATCACAATCTGTGGGTCGTATTCAAACACAAGGTCCAGACCTAAACGCAATCCAAAAGCCAGCTATGAGTGGACTAGCCGATGTCACTGAAGCTGCGATTGATACATCCAATGTAATCAAGAAGAAAGAGCTTGAAGCTAAGGACATTAGATGGACCGAGGCTGCTACCAATTTCGAGAATAGAAATAAGGTACGTCTTGAGAAGGTTTCTCAAATGAAGGGAGACCCTACAGGTGTGTATGGTGATTTCGACAAAACTTACAACGAGGACTATCAGGCTGTATTAGCTTTAGCACAAGATGATGACGATAGAAAAATCCTAGCTGCTAAGCTTCAAAAGGCTAACGGACAAATTAGTCTGTCTCGTGAGATGGGTTTCACCAAGCAATATATGACTTGGGAGAAAGAAGTCGGGGACAATCGAGTCAAGCTTTATCAGGATCGAGGAGCCGTGGCAGCAACCACGCTCGATGCTGCTAATAACTTAGGGTTCGACGGAGTGGCAACGAGTGTTTCAAACATTCGTAGCACAAGGGCTTTAATGGCTCAACGTCAAGGTTATGATGTGAAAGAGGTCACAGACGATAATGGTGTGTTCGTAGGTTACGACTTTAGTAATGCACCCGCTATTGAAGCTCAAATCAAGTCCGACATTGGTGATATGGTTATTCCAATGGTGAAGACTCTCAATAACGCAGGTAAGGTAGCAGAAGCTAAGAAAATCATCGACGAGTATGGTAGTCAGTTAAACGCCAAGGACTTGGCGTCACTTAAGACTGATACAAACGAAGCCAGTGTTACATCACAAGCCTACGCCAACTTAGCTAAGTTTAGCGGCGGGTCCATGCGTATGTCTCGTACTGAGATCAATAAATTAGATGTTCCTGCTGACGTTAAATTCAGAATGAATACAATGTCTAGGCAGTTTGAGTTCGATGACAACAGAGCAAGGACTGAGCAAAAGACGCTTGTCATGCAAAAGCTTGAGGCAGAAGTGGCCTCTGGTAATTTTGTAAACGTAGAGTCACTTATGCAAAACAGTGGTGTTTACAAATCTAATAAAGAACTATTGAGTCGTAAGGACTTAGATATCTTAAAATCACAGATTGAAAAACCTATTACCAGTGACCCTGATGCTGTAAATACATTGATTCAAAAAGTATCAAACAATGAGTCAATGACATATCTTGAGGAACAAGAGTTAAAGTCTAAGATCACACCTGATCTTTATAGCAAGATTAAACAACCGGATGAGAAGAAAAGACCTGTTATAAATTATGGTAGGCAGCATCTTAAAAACTTACTCGAAGGTGTTACCGATAGTGACGGTCAGGTAATTTTCCCGATGACTGATTACAATAAAATGGAACCTGGTGATAAAGAAGCTGTATTAACAATGCAGAGTCAGCTTGAGACATGGATGGGGTCACAACCAGTTTTGAGTAACGACTTGGTTGAAAAAGAAGCTAAGAACATTGTTGACACTTATGTTAAAAATAACAAAGACATCAAAGCTGTTATTAAGCGTAAGACTGTACCTAACCAATACTTCAAAGGTGGATTCATTAGTTCCATAAGGTCAACAGCTATCCCCAAGTCTGAAGCAAATAATATACCAGTTAATAACTCGGTAGGTAAAGTACCATCCACATTACCAGCTACCAATGACTTAAATAGTTGGGCTAATATGGCTAGAGCTGAAGGTGTTAAGTTACCTTTATCCCCACAGGGCCTTAAGCAAGCCTTGAAGGATTACCAAGATAAAAAGCTAAAGGAAGCAGGTCAGTAACGTGGCAGATTTAAACAGTATCCCAAGTCCGTTGATGTTGGATAATATCCAACCGGAGTCAACAATCACCCCTGAACCAAAGGACATGACGTTAGATCAGGCCCTTAAGGTAACTCTACCTGAGTTCAAGGCTGATAACAAAACTACGTTTGACCATGAACCTACGTTCGATGAAATCGCTAACGCTACAGCTAAAACATTCAATCAATTCGACGCACCTACTGAATACATCGCGGGTAAATTCAAACAAAGTAATGTGTCTCGTGAGTTGTCTCAGAAGGCTATTGAGATTAACAAGCTTAAGCGTGACGGTAAGGACGTACCCGAAGACCTACAGTATGAGTATCTCGCACTTAAAGGTAAGAGAGATAGTATTACAAATGATATGGCTAAGGCTACTGTTGGCGGTACGACAGAGCTTGCAGCAGATACACTCAATGTATTTAACGACAAGGTGATGGACATTTACGAACACCCAATGGTTGTAGCAGGTGTTACAGCTACAGGTGCTGCGGCGGGTGGATTAGGTGTAACTGTACCGTTAGTAGGTGTAGCCGGAGCAGCTTCAGGGTTCGTAGCTGGTACAATGGCTGCGGGGTTTCTATCAACTAAAGATCGCACGATGGGTGAGACGTTAGTTGAGCTGAATGATCTTACAAGAGAAGACGGTACACCTTACAACATCTCTGAGAATACTAAAGACAACATCGCCACAGGTGTAGGTTATATGGTAGCCTCTGTAGATTTGTTTGCTGACAAATTGTTAGCCGACAGAGTTCCGTTCATCAAAAACATGATGAACCCTAGTCAGATTAGAAATATGTCTAAGACTGTAGGTGGTAGAAGGTTCTTGGACGCATTAGGTACGTTCGGACGTAACGTCGCTGAGTCTGCTGCTATCGAAGGTTCTACAGAAGGTTACCAAGAGTTAATTCAAGTATTCGGTGAGTACCTTGGCAAAACATGGGATGGGTCTGAAACATCTTTCATAAATGCTATTTCTAATTTCAACAAAGATGCTGTTCCTGAAATCCTAGGTGGTAATTCTGTTGAGTTCTGGAAGCGACCTGCTGAGTCTGCTCTAGCTGGTGCTCAGATCGGTGCCACTATTGCGGCCTTTGGTGGTATCATCCCAGCGGGGAGACAAGCTACCCAAGGTACTAAAAACAGCATCGGTGTTGAGACACTGAGTGATAACCAACCCATCAATAAGATGGATGATGCTAGACCCGTACCTTATGACTCTCAACGACTAGCTATTGTTGATAATATGGTGTCTTCATCTACACCACAACAGTCCCTAAACCTTGGTGTAATCCTACAGAACGAAGCTAATAAACTTAACCAATCCCTGAAGGAAGCTTCGGGCGTTGAAATGGGTGAGCTTTATCAGAAGTCTGCTGACGGTCTTGCTGATACTCAAATTTGGATCACAGGTGATGAGCTTAACAAATTCGCAACAACCTCCACTAAAGCAGCCTACGTTAAAAATAACCTATCCCCAGATCAGTTGGCTAAATTAGAGCAAGGTGCCCCTATCAAAGTGGACGGTAAGTTCGCTATGGGTATGATTCAAAGGGATGGTAAAGCTTTCACAATGTTCAAACCTAGTAGCACTGGTATGACGTTTGGTGAAGCTTTCACGGCTTTAAACGAGTCTAGGGACAACCTACAGAAAGCTTTCAAAGACGTAGGTTTAAACGAAGCTACGACTCAACAGATGGCAGAACCTTCCAAGGCTTCTAAATTCGCCTCTCAAGAAGTAGATACTACCAACCTTGGCCCTGACTCTACAGATCAAGACATCGCTGGTACACTTAAGAATCAAAAGGAAGCTAATCTTTATCAAGCTAGGATTGTTGAAGAACAAGAAAGACTTAACCGAGACACCACACCTGATGAGGTATTCAAAGGTGTAAAGCTTGAAGAGTCTACAGCACATAGTGATGTATTAGACAGAATCCATAACCCTGAGCAATTAAACACCCTCATTTCTAAAGCTGAGTTAGATGTTCAGGAAGCTCAGAACGACATTAAAGGTAGACTCAATGAGGGTAAAGAACCTACCAAGGCTCAAAACGATAAGCTTGCTAAAGCTCAAGGGAGACTTGATTTACTCAATGACGTCTTGGTAGATCAGAAAACTGACCAACATTTCGCAAACCGTAAAGCTAACTTGGAAGAAGCTAATCAACATATCGCCACTCTTAAGTCTCAAATCAAAGAGATTGAGTCTCGTAAGGCTGATGCTAAAGCTGCTAAAGAGTTCAATGACGATATTAAAAAAGAAAAAGAGATTCAGCGCGAGCTTAAATCAGACCTAAAAGCCGCAACAGACCTAGATAAGCAAATTAAAGACGTTGAAGCTATTATTGCTGACAACGAAAAAATGAAGGCTGATAACCCTGAAGCGTGGGGTAAACGAGCCGATAATGTACTTGTTAAAAATAAAGAAATCCTAGCGGATCTTAAAAAAGAGCGTGAGTCTATTGGAGACCCAGCCAAACTCATCGCCGAGTCAGAAGCTAGACAGGTTAAGTTTGAACAGCACATTGATGATAACCAATACTCTAAAGAAGACGCTAAGGCTTTGTCAGAAGCTAAGTCCCAGTTAAAAGAGCTTGAAGCTGCTACCGATAAAATGACTAATAACCGTGATCGCATCCAAAAATTGGGTGAGGTTTACAACCGTGTAGAAGCAATCAAGCAAGACTTACCAGACAAGTCTCTCGTAATGGGTAATCAAAACCCGCTTACCGAACAAGGTAAGGTAGATGCTGCACTTAATAATTACGTCGAGGAGCTTACAACTACCGACATGATTGCTATGGGTTTACCTAAAGCTAAGGCTGAGGCGTTACAGCGTGACGCTGATAATGTTAAGAAGCAGATAGCCGAGGCTAGTAATGAGGCTGCCCAGTTGGAGATGGGTCACACTATCGACCAGATTGAAGCCCTTGCTCTACTTCAAGCTAAGCAAGACGCCATTGCTGAAGCTTCTATGAACCCTGACACACAAGTCGTTGAGGCGTTCTTAGAGAACAAAGCCAACCTTAAAGTGGATGTGGAGACTCTCACAGATGCTCAGAAAGCTAGATACGCTAATGATCCTGTACTAGAGGAACGTGGTGTATTTGCTAGGAACAACCCACCGCCTAAGAAACCTTCTAAGAAACCATCAAAGCGTAATGGTATTCACATTGAAGAAATGGCTCAACAGTTAGGTAAGACGGCTGAGGAAGTCTTACACATTCTGTCAATAGCTAAGGATAAAAAGACTATCATTGAAGAAGCTGTTAACTTCATGGAAGAAGAGATGAACAAGAAGCAACCTATTGCTGAAGTCTCTTCCGCAGGTATTATTAACGCTTTAGAGAATAAGCAAAAGATGAATGAAAGTTTCATTAAGGAGCTTGCAGCATCATCTTGGAAGAAATTCGTAAAGTTATCTGAGGCACTAACTATCAGTAAGATTAAGTCAGATGAGATTGTTCATACTGCCGAGAGACTTACTAAAGACACTAAAATCGGTGAGCTTGACCACAAGGCTTACGCTAAAGCTGCTAACGTGGCTCGTAATAAAAAGATTAAAGCCATCAACAGAGGTGACGTATTAGAAGCCTCTCGTCAACACGAGCTTGAGCATCGTAATATCGAGATGCAAAAGCAGACAATGATTGCCACAGGTAAGTCTAATAAGATTATTAGATCAATCAATCAGATGTTAAGTGATCCTAGAACTCGTGAGACTCTTCGTAAAGCCAATATGCTTAAAGCATTTGAAGAGTTATCTGGTGTCATTAACTTTGGTGTAACTAGAGCCGATAAACAAGCTCTAGGGGCTTACGCTAAGTTACAGAAGAAGCTCATGGACGCAGGTCTTGTTGACATCACTATCCCCGAAGCATTGACTCAAGGTTTAGACCCACGGGGTACAGTAAAAGACATTTCACTTAACCAACTTGAGTACATCCACGGTCACATGACCAACATCGTATCGTTGGCTAAAACTATCAATGCGGTTAATGACAAGCATAATGCTATGACCTTCGATGTTATTAAGAGTCACATCATCGAGGAGCTTAAGAAGTCTAAGTATTATGATGAAAATGAAAGTAGGGTTCAGGCAGAGAACGAAGCCCGTGGTATCATCAATACCTTAGATGATAAAATCGACCTCGTTGATACATCAATGACTAACGTCCAGTACATCATCTCCCAGGCGTTCGGTGATGACTTGTCAGCAGCACACCAATTCTTCACTGACCAACTATTCGGCGTTGGTAACTACTCTCAGTCAGGCTTTGGTCTAACAGCATATAATAAGCTTAAAGGCGGGGTTAATGACCACATCCAAGCCACACTTAAGAAGTATGGTGAAGAGAGAATCAAATCATACGGTTATACGTTCGTAGATGGGTCAGAGCTTGAGGGTTCTATCGGGTTAATAGACGATCAGGGGCAGGTTAGAAAGTCTCACCTGATGGGTGTCATGGCTTTATATGGGTCCGAGACAGGTCGTCAACGTCTTGAGAATTTCGGTGTACCAGTTGAAAGACTTAAAGCTTTTGCTGAGAAACACCTAACACACGAGGACATGGCTTACATCAATGAAGGTATCCACGGTGCTTTCAAGAGTCTTGAAGGTGAGATTGTTAAAACCTTTAAAGCCATGGGTAAGGAGCCACCTGAGTTCATCAAAGGTATGGCTTATGAGTTTAACGGTAAAACCTTTGAGGGTGGTTATACCAATATCGTTTACCGCAACGTAGGTGAGGCGGCGTTTAAAGTACAGGTAGAAGAAGACGCTGCTTATACTGAGCGGGTTGTAGAAGGTAAAGAGTCGTTATCCTTTGACACTAAAAATGCAGATAACATGACTAAGCAGGGTCAATACGAGGAACGTCAAAGGATTGTAAACATCCTGCCGTCATTAGACTTGTCTCGTAACTTTGCGGTAGGTATTGAGAACGTGGTAACAGACGTTACCATGCGTGTACCAATGTTTGAGACTATGAAGGTTCTTAACGACCCAGAAGTTAGCAAGCACTTCAAACAAACTATTGGGGAGAGGAAACTTAAGGTTTTGAAGCACCACATTTTAAGTGCGGGTAAATCTAACGCTTTGACTATTGAAGGGTTGTTTAGAGATGTTGAAAACGAGTGGTCTAGTGTGTTCGGTGGTATTAACCGTAACGTAGTATCATCAACACTATTGTTCTTAAAATCATCCGTACTATCTCAAACAGCTTCATCACCATTCTTGATTGACGCTTTAGCTGACACATCAAATGTTAGTAGAGCCGAAGTCTCTAAAAGACACGTTAGAAACATGGGTACACTCATGCTTCAGATGTTTATGAAAGTAAAAGGTGACACTAGGTTTGAGGAAAGAGTTTCTGCCGCCGCAAAGATTGACCCATCTATCGGTCACTATGCTCTTAACATTGATGATCGAGTTATGGGTGAGTTTTATAAAGAATTACCTAAAGACAAGAGTAAGAATAAAATCAAACGAGTCGTTAGTGATTTAACCAGTTCTATCAATGATACATATTTCAGAGCAGCCCTTGGTACAATGGATACCATACAGAAAGTAGCAGCTATTGAGACGGCTCAATTACACTTCATTGAAGGTAAGGTTGAAGGGTACGGCTTAGATAAGCTTACTAAAATGACCGAAGAAGAAGTAATGAAACTTGCCGACTCTTACGCTTTTAACAGAGTAAACAAGACAGGTACTTCAGTAACTATTCTCGATAAAGCTTATATCCAAAAATCAGACAAATGGATGGGTTGGAATAACTTCTTCAATGACCAGCGGAACCAATACAACTACTTAGTTTACAGTGGTGCTAGACCTATGAAACAGGGTGTAAACAGCGCTGTTAAATTAGTAGGTGAGGGTAAATACAAAGAAGCATCTGCTGAATTAGCTGGTCCAGGGTACAGACTTGTCCAACTTCAAATGCTTGTTGGTACTGTTAATTTCATGCTTGCAATGTCACGAGGTAGAGACGCCGAGGGTGATGAGTTACCGGATATGTTTACAGGTAAGTGGGATACCAAGGTGTGGGAGACATTCTTAGACTCATATCTTGACCCATACGCTATACCGAAAACTGTAGGGTCTGCTGTTCCTATTGTTGGTGGTATAATCTTTGGTGTAGGTGCAATGAGTAACACAAACGGTAAATTTATCCCTCAAAACCAGCAGCAATTCGTCAGAGGTATTAACGACATTGGTCAGGCTATTTACGCGGCCTCTCAGTTAATGGTTAATGGTCGCTTGTCTAACAAAGAGAAGAAGCAACTAATCAAAGGTATGGGTGCTATAACACCATTTATTCCAGCTAACACAATTTCTAAACAAATAGGCAAGCGAGGAACCGATTGGGGTACATCAATCAGTCGTGACCCTGGTATTATACCTAAAGCTTATCATTGGATTACGGACTTTATTAAAAATGAGGCTACCCCTGAACAAGCCCAGGTCCTTGAAGTTATTAGGGATGAGATGATTGACCCTAATAGAACGGTCCAGATTGCTCAGGTAGCTCAAAACGAGGTCGGGGTGCTAGATGGGTTTGAGATGAATCAGCTTCTCTATACCACACCTAATAAGCAATTCGAGTTCGATGACCTTACTTGGAGGAATATTCAAGCGACCCACCCAGACTTAGGTCTAACGGATAAGAACGACGTTGAGCAACAGATGAAGGCTCAAATGGTGGTTAACAAGGACATTGCTTTAACTCTTCTTAGACACAAGGTTGACCCAACGCTTGAGACTGTTTACGCATCACAGCTAATCGGCGAGACCAAGGTAGGTGAGATTTGGAATAAGGAAGACTCTGAACCATTTGAGTTTGAGGGTGGGAAGACTGTCGGGGACTTTAAAAAGAAGGTAGCCGAAGGGATTGCTAAAGCTAACGAATCGTTAAATAAGGCATTTTCTGAATAATGTTGACTAATGTAACTCGAGTCTTACACTGATTGTATGAGACCTGAGTGCAAAGTAAGACGGACATATTTAGGCGACGGTGCAACAAGTATCTATACGATTGACTACAAAGTCGTCGATAAAGAAGACTTGTTAGCTATTCATCTTGACGATAACGGTGACATCGTATGGAATGTGCGAGCCACCGATACGTCATATTTCACAACCACGCTGAGTCCTGACACACTTTCTGGTCAGGTAACACTCATCAACCCTCTTCCACTTAACCATGTTTTAATCCTACTTCTAGCAGACGATAACCCTATCCAACCTGCTAAATTTGAGACTAATGATAAGTACACCATGAAAAAGATCGAGAACACGTTTGACGTGCTTTCAGGTCAGATTCAAAGACTTCATTACTTGTCTGAACGCTCTATTAAATTCCCTGAAAAGATTATAAACGCCATTGGTGAACTGGGGGGGATCACGGACGAATCTGTCCCAGTGTTTGAATACGATGCGGGTACGGACTCTTGGGCTATTAGAGCCGCTTCTGCTGCTGAGTTCGTGGGGCCAACTGGCCCACAGGGTCCCACAGGCCCTCAAGGTCTAGCTGGTCCTACAGGTGCTACAGGTGCGCAAGGTCCTGCGGGTGCTAACGGAACCAACGGTACTAACGGGACCAATGCTTTAGGTATCCACGTTCAAGCGGGTGTACCTACAGGTGGTGACGGTATCGACGGTGACTTGTGGATTAACAACGTCAACGGGAACCTTTACTACAAGCAAGCGGGTTCATGGGCTTTAGAGGGTAACATTCGAGGTCCACAAGGCATCCAAGGGATTCAAGGCCCTATCGGTAACACTGGTCCTCAGGGTAATCAAGGGCCTCAAGGGGTTCAAGGTCTTCAAGGGGTTCAGGGTATTCAAGGTCCTGTTGGTGAGTTAGGTTCTCAAATCTATACTAACAATGGGGACCCTAACGTACTCGGTATTTTCGGAAGACAAGGTGACTTCTACATTGATGAAGACCCTCCTTCTAAATGGTACACTTATGAGGAGTTCTCACATACATGGGTACAACGTGGTAACTTACAAGGTCTAACTGGACCTCAAGGACCTCAAGGGGACCCAGGTCCTCCAGGGGGTGTCGCAGACCTTGAAGGTCAAATGGGCTTCCTTACGCTTGAGGACATCGGTCTTTTGGCAGGTGTTGAAGCTATCGTATCAAGCGTACAACAAGTGACCGTAACTTTCGGTACAGCTAGAGCTGACACTGATTACAACGTGGTATTCTCGTTTGAGAACTCGGTAGATACTGACCCTATTTTCCTAATTGGTTATGTATCTAATAAGACAACAGGCGGGTTCACTGTTAAATTCAACGCACCTACTGACTCGTCTGATTATAAATTAAACTGGCAAGCTAGAAGGAACTAAAATGAAATACTTTATTTTACTCTTCACACTACTTATTCATGGGTGCGTATATGCTCAGTCCTATTTCAAAGGCCCTGCACTTATTGAGGGTGTGACCCAGGTTTCTACAGCAGGTGGAACAACTACACTGACTAAGGACTCCCAGACTGTTCAAAATTTCATCGGTACACTTACCCAAACAGTACAGTTACCAGACGCTACAACACTCCCTGTTGGTAGATACTTTGATATTTACAATGACTCCACAGGTGCGGTGACTGTTAACGATAACGGTAGCAATGTCGTACACACTGTAAGACCTTCTACATCTATTAAGATTATCGTAAAAGATGTCTCAACATCTAACGGTGTGTGGATTATCCAAAAGATTGACAATAATCTACCACCTCTATCTGCGGGGAAATATCTCACAAACGATGGTACTAACACTTCATGGGCTGACGTAGACGCACTCCCAGCTCAAAGTGGTAACGCAGGTAAGTATTTAACTACTGATGGTACTGACACTTCATGGGCTGACGTAGACGCACTCCCAGCTCAAAGTGGTAACGCAGGTAAGTATTTAACTACTGATGGTACTGACACTTCATGGGCTGACGTAGACGCACTC
>JACCEA010328173.1_pt1 | contig 22886 bp, 16 predicted proteins | sample 7449851 | NCBI WGS metagenome assembly JACCEA01 (sample SAMN15323453, study PRJNA562643) | freshwater metagenome | isolation source: river surface water | place: USA:Blue River Watershed | collected 2017-08-18 | reverse complement strand
TATCGCTCATCATTAGAATCTGGATCTTCGTCATCTGCAAGATCAGACCAATCAGAATCATAAGAAACCAACTCCACCTGACCATCTTCCAAAATACGTAATCCTTCGATATGAACGATATTCTCTCCAGTACCTTCACTAATACCTGATGACAGCAGATCCGGTTGGTCACTTGCTTCGTCACCGGCAAGAGTCATTTCTTCTCTTTTGATGCAATAGATATCGACCACAAAGTCCGAGGCGGGCAGTGCATCGCCCTCCACACCAGTGCCACCGCTTTGAGAAATTTTGTTGTTTTGCTTATGAGCTTTGATCATGGCTGCTTGTAATGCAATCTTAATATCCCGCGAATCGTTGGGGTTAAATTTGCTCTCTCTCACAAGATCGATTGCGATGTGACCATCTTTATTGCTGGCGAGGACATCAACATTTTCTGAAATGAGACGTTTCACCATCCGCACATTAGATTTCATACAGGCTGCCATTAAAGCCGTGTACCCACCCTTTTCATCATCCAAACGATAACTAGGGTTGGCACCTTGAAGGAGTGCTTCGGATATATCGGAAAAGTCGCCATTCTTAATTGCGACTACAATGCCTCTTGCCAAGGCCCTAGTAGCGGGATCAAGAATCTTAGTCTTCGATGGAGTAAACAGCGGTTGCATTGAACTCTGCTCCGCAGCACGCTTTGCTTCCAACTCTTTCATATTTGTTATCTGCATCATATCAACAACGATACAAGACTCGCGACCAGCGACAGGCAAAGATTTAGTGCCACCTTGTGCTACAATAACTTTCGCACGTTTTCGCTGTTGTTGAGGAGCACAATCTTCAGTTGAATCTTTGCGATCATGAAATACTTTCACCGTCTCTGAGTCAAGTGCAGATTTGGTGGAGACTCTGTCTAAAGTGGAAATGCGACGTAGAATAATCTTGTTCTTAGATTTCCCCTCAGGAATGAGGGTCGATGAAGCATGTTCTCCATGAAAACTCAAAGCTTGTTGATTGGTGAATGGGCCAGGTGATGCTGTTGAAGTAAAGGTAGCGGGTTCGGGTCGGCTGGTTGCACCGGTGGCCAATCGAGATAGTTGGGTTGTAATTCCAGATTTCTTCTTCTTGTGCAAAGGGGCAGTGTCCTCAAATACGCATAACTCCTCTGCTGGTTCATCATATCGATATCGTTTTACTCGAACCACGAGCATTGTGCTAAGGATGCTCACCAAAATAGGTGCATGAGATAATTTACTCAATTGCTCCAATCTGGAATCCCCATCAGCACCATCGGGACATGGTTCGAATGTCCAATGTGTCTTATTTTGGAGTAAAATATTCCGGCGGCCGTAGCACAATGGAATTGCTGGAATTATGGCAGAAAAACAGGAAGATGGCAAGCGTTTCACCGTTGTAAAACGCCATTCCAATTCATACAAAATATTTCACATTGCATTATTGTTCATTCGTCAAGCATTGATACACAAAGAAGCTATTAAGATGGAGGTAGAGCGAATATTTTCCGCTGAACAGATCAAAATCCATCCGGAGCTGGGCCAAATCCTAAGGGAATACACAAAGAGTGTGATTCGCGCCAATCCAGACGATCTACTTGAATTTTCATGGGCTTATTTCAAGAAGAAGGTTGATGAAAAGGAACGAAAGAACCAACGATTTGATGATAAACCAGTTAATTTTGATGATCTCTAACAATCACTTGAGTGTGGTATGTAAATAAGCGTGCTTATGTGGTTCGACAACCACTCGTGAAATAATAAGTTTGTGTAAATTCGTATTATTAGTAGTGATTATGTAAATGCTTGTATATTTATTTTTTGTTGATATAATGGTGAAAATGGTGAATTACAACAGATAATGCCTAGATCTGAGGTTGTTGTTTTTTTCTTTTTTTGGTTTCAGAAGCGACGGATTTCAAGGTAACTTTTACCACAATCCATCCAATCAACAAATTTCTGAAGAGATCCTATTGGAAATCAAAAAGAAGCATGGTATTTTGTAGAAGAGAAATAATATTCCACGGTTGTGTAACTTCTTAATTTTACACTTCCGCCAGCAGCACACCAAACCCGTCACCTTTGAAACTATTTTTGTACAAGTGACAACGGCAGATATGACCACTTCTCAAGAACTACTATTGTCCGAAAGCAATGATTTGTGATCGAAAGGCTGAACCATATTCACGGAATTTAGTATCCCCCTCCTCCTCCTCCACCACCGAACATATCCATACCACCATCCAAGGCATCAACTTCCTCTTCCTTTGGCTTCTCTTCCTTCTTTGCAGCAGCAGGAGCGGCGGCAGCAGCAGCAGGAGCAGCACCAGCAGGAGCTAATGAAATAGAAGGACCGTTAGAAATGTATATTGGAACGTGTGCAAGAGAAATTCCCTGCGTGTACTGAATATTGAATCGAATTAGTCACTTACCAGCTCCGCCAGCGGATGGTCCCACCAAGAACTTCTCGACTCCACCAGCCTTCTCAATGAAAGAAGAAAACAAAGTGGCGTAGTAGGCTGGAACGGTATTGTTGGAAGCCTTGACGACAGCGTCGATATTGTCCGCAGAGATGTCAACGTTACTGTCATGCAACAAAAGAGCAGCTAAGCTGACGACCAATTGGTCCTTAGCAGCACCTTCAACTTGGAAACTGAATGGCATTTTTATAGGATTTCGTTCTTGAATTTTAATAAGTCCGAAGTTTTCGATGAAAACAAGCAATTGTTTTTGTGGTGGTGAAGACTTGGGGAGAATTTTGAAAAGATTTAAACCCTATATTCTGGTCAGTCAGATTGAATTTTTCCCAAGGCTTTGGCTTATTAGGGAATTACTTTACTTTTCACAGCATTAATGAATTACATACTGCATCTGTCCTAAAACCACATTTTACAAGCTAAGCTTGCTGACTGACTCATCTGTACTAAATAAATCCGATTTATCAATAGTATATACAAGCATACCATCGAACTTTCTTTCAATTATAAGCATATATTCTGATACCATTTTTCAATACGAAGAGGATGTAGGAGCGGATTTTCGATTCGAGTCAACGTCGAATTTTTATGATTTTCAAGAGTCATGGTATTTTGCCCAACTACCAGGTTTATCAACAATTCAATTGCTCGAAGAAGACGCAACCAATCAAATCCAATCACTTTTCTGGAAAATAGATATCATGTTTGATGGATTCATAGTGAGACTTTTCGATTGTTTTGTCTCGGTTCTTGCGGTATGGTCCACCGACCAAGTTGCAAAAACTGGAAAGTACTCTGCGCGCAGACAATTGATTGGTCCAAGGAATGAGCACCAATTAAATCTAATCTGGTTTTTGGAAAGTAAATACCTATATTGAGGGAAACTAGGAGGGGATTTTGGTTTTGAGTCTTTGTGCTTGTACTTGGCCTGAAGGCAATCTTGCAGCAACTTCCTAAATTTGTGTGTGCTCGATAGACCCAAGGAATAACAACTAATCAAATCTAATCAGTTCTTTGGAAAGTTAAGGCCTATATTAAGGATAGATATGAGGAGATTTCAGTTTTCTGTCTTGTTGCTTGTGTTTGGTATGATCAGGTGATGGTATATTCGATGTAGGCGACTAAGTTGCTTCCTGGTTCCATAACCGTTCTTTACCTTGATATATAGGCACCATGCACAATGGAATATAATCAGTGTTTCGGAAAGCAAAGGTTTATACGGAAGTTCTCTTGGAGGGGATTTTGGGTGTCGGTCTCAATCCGTTGGTCGGAATATTGAATACGTGATACCGTTGGTGGGTATCCTGGTACATGGAGTCAAATGAAGGAAGATTCAATTTCACAATTGAAAATACGTTAAAATATGATTGTTGCCTACAATATACTTAAATTAAACATGCATCCATTCAATAAACTTGTATATTTGGTGTCCAATTCAATTCAGATCAGTCTGTAATTTCAGTACTCAGTCTTCTTACCAAGTGCCTCATCAACATTCCAGAAAGCAATAACTGAAATTATTCGACAGGTATGTAGATTGTTCTAAGTTTGATTGGAAGACTTCTGGATGATTTATCGCCATCGAAGTGCCTCAGAACCAGTAGTATGAGACGGACTTACAAATAAAAGCCGTTCTATCAACATCATGGATACCATTTTTTCGGCATTATGCTTATTAAGAAGTACTCATGGTTCCCGCAATCAGAGGGCACAATATGACAAATTTTGGTTAAATTTGACTGCAAATAGCATCAACATGACTTCCAATTACGAAGTGTCACAAACATTGAATACAGGAGGAGCACTGGTTATATCATAGCTAATAGACCAAAAATAAATCATTAACCGACGGTGTTAGGGCGGTAGATAAAATGGTTATCGAAAAGTGGAAAGCTATGGCACATTAAACGATGACTGGGAGGAGCACTGTGTACAATAATATCCACACTTCACATGTATTCTATCCACTACAGCTATTGTTACAACCGTGAAAATTTTCAAAGTTTGACCGCTGATTGTCGCTGCACCGTTAGTTTGCACTAGAATGCTAAATTGCAAAGCAATTCATTTCATTTTTGGTCTGAAAATTTAAGTAATAATATATATAAATAAATAATCCTTTAATACCAACGGTTGGTAAAAGATACTTCCTAGGAAGTATGAATTAAATTTAGTTGAAGTTCCAAATGAAAATCAAAAAAATCTGGCAAGATGATGGATGATCAAGTTCGATGTGCTGATTTCAATGATGTATTTAGGTTTGCATGAATCGCATTGGTTGAAGAGATATCATTTAGTTGGTAGCTTTTCATATTGCGCCAATCTTACGCATAAAATACTTAATTTAGAGTAGATATCAATCAAAAGTCCTTGAGCTGGACAGCACAGTACATTGTCCAATCAAGTTAAGTATTGCATGTTATAGCTTTTGTGTGTGTGCATACGCCATGCGAACATGATCTAATTCTTCCTCTCAATGTCGAAAAAAAAATAATAATAAAATACTTAATTAAGAATTATTACACTGTTATTAACGGTTATATATGTCCAACTCATGATAATTATCGTCAGATTTTTCTCCATCAAATGAGACTTTGATTACGTGTGCACCTGTAATAACCAGTCATTACATAAAGAGAATTTCAAATAAACTCGTAATTTCACTAGTGTCGTCTCAATTTTAATAAGAATGGCCTAAATCCTCGGTTAGATACATATCTAAATAGCAAAAATGAATTGCTTACAGTGTATAATAATGAGCCAGTATATGGTATGCCAGATAGGTTGTCAAACGTGGAATTTTTAAATGATCACATTGATAACCAATAACGATGCTATGAAGATATTTATTAGAAAAGAGTTGATATCAAAGTCATTCTTGTTAAAAAAAAATCAAAGAGTAATTCGGAATCAGGTTAAAAATGTGTCTTCTTCAGACAACCTTCCCAAAGGTAAAGAAGCAAAACAAAATACAAACAAACTGGTTTGTTTGAAATTGAAAATGCTTTTCTCTTTGGGTCGCCTTCAGAGAGAAGATTAGCAGAGTGGTATCATCACATTCCGAGGAAAATGTAGGAAGACGAAAAATGTAAATTTTGCATACCTGCATGGACAATTCAAAAAAGATTGTTACCAATCATGTTAACGCTTGAGTCACCCACGTCTTACTATTGGCCGTATCATCATACCAGAAGAATGTACCAGAACTACCAACAAGCAATAAAACTTTTACTGGCTGATTATTTTACATCAACAAGCCAAAACGGTGAAATACTTCTGGAATGTGGGAGCGATGTATACCATATTGTAATAAAAATCCCAAACTTTTTGAGTGTTTAGGTATCTGGATATTTGGAAAATTACCACACAGTACAATAGCTTTGAGCTTGTGCTTGTGACTGTGTTCATTCAGATTTTGTTGATTGTGCTGGTTATGTGTCAATAATAAGTTGCTTGTTTCATTTATTCTATGTATTATATGTTTTATCTGTATTTTTGTATTGAGCAACCATTTCACCATCTCTTGATGATATCTAGTTATATTTAAGTTTAGTGCTCTATTTATAAGGTTGAGATCCGTTGGCTAGTTGTTGGTAGTATGGATTATTGTTTTTCTTTAAAAATGTAAACTTTGGTGCAACGTACAATCTTTTGTGACAATGATTTCAGGCCTCAGCATACATATCTAGTATGGCACACTCAGATACTGTGAGAACTTAAATGTAGAAAATATCCCGAAATGGATGGTTTTCCTGTATTGTACGAGAGCATGTCTGCATGTGGCCGGAATATCAGCACACCACATAATTTGGAATTAACTGCGATGTATCCTCTCCAGTCCTTTATTCAGTCAAGGTCTGTGTTCGTCCATACATTGCATCATTATGATGCTGTATTGGAGGAATGGATTGGTGATTATGACAGTATTGAGAATTATCCTGTTGAAGAAAAGATTGCCCAGCTGATTCGTCATAAGCCATTGAGGGTATTACAAATTTTCATTTTAGCCTATGGTTTGTTAATGACATTTGTTGGGGCAAAGTCGAGTAGTTCGGTAACATCTGAAGTGAGAAGATACTGGTCCTGGGTAAACTCTGGTCTTGTGGCGTTTATCTCGGTGGGACTTATAGATATCATTTGCTTCTTTTTGGAATACAGCAAATCGAATAGAGGATCGGACAGTGATACCATGAAAACTACTTCTTCAGACCATGAAAAGATTGTGTCCATTATCGGCTCTTTGCAACGCATTGTTACATTGTGGCCATCCCCGCAGATATTGTTCAGTTTGTTGGCTCTGACAGTATTCATGCCGGATAATAAGCTCAAAGCTTTGTCGTCATTGTTGATATCATATTATCCTCATATCTGGTGTATAGTTTTGCTCTTGTTGTCCTCAACTATTCCCAACATTACTCGAATGGTTGGATTGTCTATAGGATTGTTAAAGGTTTCCGTTGTTCCGATCCACAAGAAACAGCAAAGCGAAACTGAGATCCTCTCAAATAAGAAAGGTGTCCCTAACAAGTGGCAACGTATGCCTGGAACACAAGATGATCTAGTTTCCAAAGAAAACCAATATGGAGTCCCGATAAAGTGCCCCGCATCAGAAACTAAAAGCGATAAAGTGTCTCAGATCAGGAGACCAGTTTTTCGGTATCACACCCTGCTTCGGTACTTCAACGAATCGAAAATACTTCAAGCTTTTTTGCTTGGCTTAGAGCTCAGGATCATAATTCCGGAGTTGATGCAATTGATAGAAAAAGCGAAGCACATAAATGTGCCTCTTTTGGTGCTGAAGTGTATGGTGATGCTTAACTATCTCATGTTTAAATTCCACTCTATTGTCATGCACTAGTTTTTTGCTCTGTGATTTATTCATTGTTGTCATTTGTAGTTGTACATAGTAGATTTACGAGCGCGGCAGAAAGCAATACGGTCTATAGTTCTTGTAGATATGTATTTATTGTATATTCATGAAAGTCCCTATTTGTATATACAGCAAAGCCAAATTATCTATCTGAAGTTGTCATCTGCTTGTAGAGGAAGATTGCTGCAGGTACAACTAACGATGCAACTATACGATTTCCGGTAAACAGGGGACTTGTTGCGATTCCCAGTCCAATTTCGATTACTATTAACCAAATAACGATCCATTCTAATCGTGTGGAATTATTGTCTGCAACTTGTGCTGTCAGCACATCCAATAACTCTCGGATAACGGATAATCGAGAATTCAACAGCGACACTCTATGATCAACTTCCAGGTACGATCTCGAAAACTGATAAGTGGGAAGATATTCATCATCATCCCATAAAAAATCAGGTGTGTCCAAGATGGAAGAGAACAAATTTACTTCAGTTTGTTCCACAAATAGTTGACCAATCAAGCTGTTCAATTCACGTTTTGAGCAAGTAATTTTGCCTTTGTTCGCTAATTCTTTGGGTAGATAACGAGTTCTTTCCACACTTTGAAGAACTTTTGATTCAAACACGAACAACTTTGAGGATTGTGCCATTGCATATGAATAAGCTAGTTTCTCCTCAAGACGAAGAGAACGTAACCTCATACGATCAAATTTGATTGGACGTTGGTTGGCACTTGAACTATGTCCATTGTTAGCATCAGAAACGTGGTGATCAAATATGTATTCCATGGTGTCAAAACTATTTTCCAGCTCTGTAGGAGTGACAGGTTCAACGATGAAAGGAGAAAGTTCTTCTAATGCAGCCTTTTCTTCATGGCTTGTTAGGCCCCAGAAGACAACACAACCGTACTCAAAGTAAAAGATATCTTGCGTTGCCATTAGAAGCTTTTCCTTTGTTTTGGGGTTCAATTGTGTGTTGGACTCTGAACGATGCTGACTCATTTCAAAAGTATCAATACCAGAAGTTCTCAAGGGATTGCGATAAGTATTGTGTTGATGATCGATGTTTGCTTCATCTAACATCTCCTCTAGTTGTTCTTCTTTGTCCCATGCAGGGCCGTGATTACTTGTCGAAATCAAAATTGGTGCATTGGAAACATGCAGCATTTCGTCGTCCAAAATGGGATCTTCCGCTCTTCTTGTAAGACGGAGCGTATTAGTACTTGCGATGATTTCTGTTTGATCATAACTGGCATTGTGTGGACTAAATTGCTGATGGTTAATAGAGTTTCCAAATCCACGCCTAAAGACGTGGGCACGTAATGACGATATATCTATGCCTGATCCCACACAATACACTGAAACACGACCAGCCCGAGGAAGAAGAGGAGATGCAAAATTATCTTTTACTTCATATTCTCTATCTTCTCGACTGTTATAATTCTGTTTTCGTTTTGGTGGTCCCATTTTCGCTCGCCGATTGGATGACCGGCTACTTAAGTAATTGAAGTTATTGAGTACTTCGGCTGCTACAAATTTCTTTGCCAATAGTGAACTTTTACTTCCACTGTAATCTCGCCAAATATTGCTTGGTGATATTCCAGCAACATCCCGAATCGGTGGTTTCGTGATAGTGCGACTAGAGGGATTAGACAACATTGATCGCCTTCCAAATGGAAAGAAATTCAACCTAGCCAGTCCCTGAGAAACTGAGGGTGTGAAGCTGTTTGAAGCATAGAAAACAACACACAGCATTAAAAGTAGCAACATATCGCATCCCACCTAAATTCTTCAACAAAAAGAAATGGCCTTACCAATACCAAATAATTTTAAACGTGGATGTGGGATGGTCATGACGCCTTTTTTTTTTTTATACGCCCAAATAGCAAGTAAATTAGTGGGAAAATAAGGTGTGTAATGGCCGTTACCTTCCAGCAACACGCGCCGGCAGGACGCGCCGCAGCCAGGTGTAGCAGAGCAGCGCCCAGCGGCGGCACGTCCATCATGTCTTATTTGTATTTCTGTTTCCTTCTTGTTTTTCTCACACCCTTTGAATAAGAAGTGGAAGTTTTTGATTTTGAACCGTCCCAATTAGCTTCTAATCTGTAAAATAATGAGCAGGCCATCTACTGCCAGACTTTCACAACGATCTCTTAGAGAACACAATGACGCCATGGGTGATGGTTCTTTTATTACATCCACAGGGTTTGGGATGCAGACACCTAGTGGACCAAAGCGTTCATCTAGTGCTGGTGGTTCTCGGCCCGGATCGCGAACTGGGTATGAAGAACGCTATGGTCTAGCAGCAGCTGGTGCAAAATCGCCAAAGTCAGAAAAAAGTTCAGTTGGATTTGACATGCTGGGTGTGAAATTGGATCGTAAACGGGCAGAATCGGACTTGCAGTTGTTGGCAAACAGAATCGCTTTGCTGAAACTCGAAGAACAGAAAGCGTTGAATAAAGTGAACGAAACGAAACAGAGAGCAGATGAAATATTAGCGTAAGTGAAGAAATATGAATTATTTATGTGTGGATACTATCACCACTTGATTTGCAATGCTTTTGTTTTCTTGTTTTCTTAGAGCTAAAAAGAGAAATCAAGATAATTTGGAAAGGAAAATGAGAATGCAAAAGGCAAAGAATGATGAAATCGAAGCTATCCGACGAAAAGCTCTTCAAGAAAAGGAAGAACGGCGGGAGAAACTGAGTGCTACACGACAAACTGTGTATGAATCCAAGAGAGCCAGTGCAATTGAAGCAAAAAGTGCGTCTCGTCAATGCGGCGATATGGCTTCATCGGGTAAGAACTTTACAGAAATGGAAAAACGAAGGAAAGCAGAAGAGGAGAGGAAGAGGAAAGATACATTACGTCAACAGAAAGAAATCGAACGCCAAGAACGGGAACATCATGCACAATTACTCTACATGAAGAAAATGGAAGAGGAGGCTAGACGTAAAAAGGAGGCAGAGGATATGATAAGAATGTTGGAGGAAGAGGAAAAGAATCTTATTTCAAGACTGCGTAGAACACAACAAATGCAAGAAGAGGTGAGTATTGTTTTATAGAGACTTATCGATTGTTGAATATCTATTGGTCTATCTCTTATCTCTTTCATCTTATATCTTAATGCATTTTTTTCATTTTGTTTATAACAGGCTTTCCAGAATTTAAAGAAGACTTTGGAATCATAATTTGAAACAAGATAATGTCTTTCTATATTATGTAACAGCAAACTGTGTAGTAGTGCTTTGATTTAATTTACTTTTTCGCTGTCTCCAGAATATATTAATAGTTACGGTTATTAATCAGTAACAATGATGTTGTACCAGCGATCTTCAATCACATCATCTATTATCTATCGTGTACATCTCTTCTTCGGATAAGAAGAAAGTAAAAGGCTATTTAAAAAGGCTATTATGGGATCTGAAGTACAAATTTAGCTGCTTCTTGTAGTTGCCCTAATTAAGGCACCGTATCCCTCATGTTCGTACATACTACATCCTGGCATAAAAAAATACTTTACATATTACTCCCATCGGCATCCTACAACAACCGAAAAGAACAAGATGATCTAGAAGGCAAACTGACATTCTTAAAGATAACATAGGATGGGAATCACTGACTGTTGCACACATGAAATTTAGAGCACCCAAAGCTCACATCATGACAGAAGCTCCATCCATGTTGCCAATCATTCAAATGAATGCAAAACCAAGTAACAAATCCATTCTTTTCATAAACGAATCAACGAGTGTTTAAAACAGTTAACAGCATATAAAATGGTTGGTCAAAATACAAATTAGCACCTCGCAATACAACGTTGCAATGATGCAAGAGATTGCTTTCCAGACCGAATTAAACCAATCACTAACAGAGAAACTATCGAAAAGGCAGTATACAAATAGAAAAACTGTTTTGCAGAAGATGATATGACGCCACCATCTAAACCATCAGTAGTAGTTTTTCAACATGAGCGAATTGATGAAGCAGCATGATTACAATAATTGAAAAATTGTGATAAAAGTAAGGCACCGGGATTGGATGGACTTCGACCAAGAAATCTTATGCAATTTTTTTCGCAAAATGATTGCTGTAGGAAAACGATGTCTACATAGTTTTTTGTGGTTCATAAATCATATATCACAAGGAAAAGCACCGAAAGAGTATGGATTACTTTTGGGAGAGGCTGAATGCGTTCCAGCACCCACGAAAGTGCGGCTAATACAAATGGTTCAAACTATACGAAAGTTAATATGTAGTATCTACGCCGCAAGCATAGACGTAGAGCACTTTGGAAATTTACAATGAGGCATTAAGAGGCGTTTTGGAACTGAATATATAGTACATGGCATGCAAATTGATAACAATCCTTGTGTAGACAAGATCTTTATCGATTTTCAAAACGCCTTCAACTACATGGCAAGATAGCAAGCACTAGAATTAGTTGCCTTCCTTTATCTCCAATATTAAGAACCTTGTATATGATCAAGAACAACAACATACCTGGATACACAATGATCAAAATAAGGCTATTGCAGTAAAGGCGCAAGAAGGAATGTAACATGGTGACCCACTTGGTAGCTCTGGATTTACAATCGGCGCGCATTCATTGCTCCAAGATTGCGATGAAATATTAAAATCAAATTATGATACACCACAATCTCCGAATATCGATCCGTCCACAAATGACCAGCAAAGCAATCAACGGCTTTGTGCAATGTATGTGGGTGATTTTTCTGCTGCAGGAGCTTTTGAAAAAAATAGTACACTTGTTAAGATAAACTTCTTTCAGAGAAAAACCTTTTCTGGTATAATATTATCATAATGTACGATGATATTGTTGTCCGATAAACCTAGCTGATTGTAATGTGCCTGGTATTCTTTCGCCATTGTGTGGGGGGAGTTACGTTTCCCCGTGAGGATTTTTGATTTATCTTGGTTAATGAATAAACCAATTTCTGGTCCTGGTTGGTCGACCACCAAAAGATTCGCAACAACGAAATGAAAATCTGATAACACAACAATGTAGAATTTATGGCTATCAGTGTTTAGGAGCGCCAGTTGGATGCTCCGAATTTATCTATGAATGGTTACAGATGAATTACGTGATGAAAAAGAGAGTCTAAAAAGATATAAAGTATCGAAACAATATATGTACTTAATGCTACGCTATAGACTCTGCAGTAAAATTACATATCTAGTCAGATCAATACCCAAGGAAATACTATGGATGTTTAAAATCATTTTTAGATGTATATGACGGCATGAAAATTGAAAGTTTAGAACACATCATGGATCTTCCAATCAATTATCTGACGAAGGAGCAACGACAACAAGCATTACTTCAGATTCGGAAAGTTCGAGCCTCCACCAAACCAATGCGTGCTTGTTCGACTAGCAATTGATCGACTTCAATTGCCTGAAGGCAGCTTTTAGAAATTTTCTGGGTTTATGATGCAAGGAAATGTTTTATTAGATGATGTTGTGTGATATAAACAGTATCAATTGCAATTGGAAGTTGACGATGTCTTTCGTAAAATCGATGTTGTTTGGAACAGTGCAGTTTCGCGTGATATGATTGCAAGCAGAACGAATATTTCAATATGTCAGTCGGTAGTTCGCAACCTTGAATTTCATGTCGTTTTTCAGCCATTTTTCAGTCATTCCATTACTGATAGATCTACAAATAACCGATCCGTTGATGTGGGAGATCGTTGTGAAGTAAAAGTTACCGCTGATGTGATATGGAAATAATCAACAAAAAATCCCTTTATCCGAGGGTAGTGAAGGTGATAAAACAATACAATGTAGTTGTTTTGTCTGTGTCAACAACTAGAAAGAACCCCATTGATTGATTATCAATCAATAGGCTCGAGCATTATTCAGTGATTGTAGTTTAGTTAATAACTTATTACGAGTCATTCTATAATGTTATTGTAAGAAACTTACATTCACTGAAAAAGGCATTTTTAGTTTTTCTTTTTGGTTTTCAATTTATTATCTGAACAGCCTCAAAAAGCGATTCACAAAAGCTACTTCTTTCATTATCCTGAATAATCATTAATTACTCGACCAATCTTTCACCTGTCAAGACCTATTATTGGCAATGCTGTGTGGGAGTAGAAGTATTTATTAATTGCTCTCCACACAAGAAAAGATCGCTATCAGTTCAACAACATACAATCAATAAACAGCACCACGACAAGAATGAAACAATGACGTAAATGATACCAAGCGCATCATAATTAACCTATGTATGTCCTGGAGCAACAAATCACATCATCCAGACGAAAATAAAAAAACTGTGACGTGAATGACACCGAGGCAAGATTCATGGTTCTAACGCACACAAAATTTCCATACAGAGAATGATTAATCGCTCTAACCTTTGCTCTTCATTACAATTACCTACAAAGTATCCATAGCAAATCAGACTATATTGGCAATATGAGAAGGCTTGCATCACAGCAAGCTCAACATTTCTACATACTCCATGTACACATAACTCATATCAACAGACAAATTGCAACATAGCCACAACACAGAGAGTAATGTAATATGTATAAGTGGCTATAAGCAGCGCAATATTGTAGATCTCCACCATTCAGCATATGCGATTGCTAACACATCTAGCACACACCAGATATGACTAGACATATTCACACGAACATAAGAATCCATGCATTACAGTGGGAAAAGTATAATTCTTATGTTCATGTGTATTTCTTAGTCTGCTGGTCATACAAACCTGGAGTATTCTCTGCATGGACGCCTCATTAAAAAGAATCTAACGAATTGACTGTTGGAGCAGTTATGAAAACCAAACTATTCAATATACACATGACAACAAAGCAACAAACACATAACAACGAAATATCCATCACAGATCATCACTATTTACTTTCAAGCATTTCATCGGCACATCGAAGATAAGGGTGTAAACGAAGTAGCGAAGGGAGAGAGTAAGATCAAGCAAAGGAACACACAGAAGCTAAAAGCAAAAGTATAAAACATAGAAGTAACAACCAAATAAAGAAAATCAAAAATAATAGAAGTCAATAGCGCACCACGAACAATTACCATTTCAATTTTAAGATATCAGCGGGATTCAACATAATTATTATCATGTCTTCACGGTGATAATAGGAGAGGATGGCGGAGTTGTTCGGATATTTAAGAATTGCCTCAGAGCGTTTGTTTTCAAACCGGGACCACTTGAATCAGAGCTTCCAGAGACCCTCTTTGTATCCTCATCATCGAAAACAGGAATTGGAAGGGATGAGGGTTCGGGGGAATTCAAAAACGCACTTGAGCAAAAATGTGGCTCCGAAGACTCTCCTCCTGAAACAGATTTCTTTGCAGATTTTGGATTATTGTTCCCACTAGGTTTACCTGGTTGTTTACCTTTACTTGGCGTCACAGAAGTTGATGGAGTAGTTTTCATTTGTGCCTTGCAATAATTATTATCTTTGTAAATTGTTCAATAAGAATTATGAAAGCATGAGCCACGATCAAGCCAAGAACCCCACAAAATACCCGAGATACTATTTGATGAGCCGTATGGTTAACAGAATAATTAGATTGGGATAGCTGTATGGTCACATTGGTTTTGCTCCCCAGCCTCTGAACCTTGATTTTTGGCCATTCACCGTTCGTATTATTACTATTATCTCATTCCTACCACTATCAAGTACTGTGTAAAGTCTGATATCCAACTGTCAAGGCAGAGTATAAATTGATAACTGCGTGAATATATGCTTTAGTTGGTTTTCTCACCGTTGACGCTCAAAGTGAAATAACTTAATCTTATTAAAAAATAATCTGATAAAAAAAAATCTGATTGCGATCGAGAGTTTGGATGCCCCATTACCATCGAGAATTGAACGATAGAATTGGTTTACAGAAGAGATATTGTCTTCCTCAAACAATTTTTTTAATATTCTCAGCATAATTTTTAATTGAAATTGAAAGCTGTCAGTACGTTTTGGTAGAACAAAGTTTGGTTTAGTTGATTTTGGTATTTTGGTCTGCACGGAAATTATTCGCTGAGTTTTATTTTTGGCTTTAAAAGTACCTTTAATCGATATTGCTATTTTTGGTGCTGATCTGTGGAAGAAGATATTGTTCTTACAACTACCAAACTCTATCAGTAAATTATATTCATTGTAATTTGAATTTGTTTTCTTATTCCTTTTTGGCATATATATTTACGTTACAAATGCCGCGAATGGAAAGCATTCGACTCGCAGTGGATCACTCCATGAATCTCCAAACGGAGATGAGTACAGATTCGTATTCTCCACAATCACATGAAGGAAAATCTGAGACATTCAATTGTATAGACTGGTCACAATCTCCACAGCCGTACTATCGTCTTGCCCCAATGAAGGAATTGGGTATTCATTTGTCAAATTTTACGATTGCAACTTGGGTGCGCATCGACAAGTTCGCCAGAACTGGTGCTGGATTCGATGAAACGAATACGATTTTAGGGCAAATTCCTTATCGCAAGGATCGCAACTTGATCGTTGGTGTGAAGCAACGTCGTATGTTTTTTTCCTTTACTGATGATGACACCTATGGACAAACTGAATTGCGAGCAAGACAATGGTACCACGTTGCCTTTGTGTATGATCTTGCCGCACGGACTCAAACAATTTATTTAAATGGTAAACGTGATGGACACGGAGATAATCGTGGACCAACTGCAACGACTGGAAACTTGTTTATTGGGGCATGTGAAAATTCTCGCAAGCTAAACGGTGCTATGGCGGAGTTGCATATTTACACTCATTCTTTATCCCAGCATGATATTCGACGGTTAATTGAACGTGATCAATGTGGATACCAACAAGTTACACCACATTGGACAAGCTTTTATAATGTCTATGATGAGAACTTGCCTTCTCGCCCTACAGACTGTATCACTGATTCCCATGTTATAACAATGGATGCATTTCAGTCTACTGCTCCTGAAGTGAAGATTATCAACCCTTACCCTGCTCCAAACATCCGATCTACATTTCTTCCATCAAACGGAAAAAGCAGAAGTCTTGTTGCTTGCACATGCTGTAACAATGCTATGGATTTATTGAATAGTAGAGCCGCCCTTAAGATGAATATCGATTACTTTTCTAACATTGATTTTAAAGTTGTATATGCAAGTTACAAAGTGTCTTTGAGATATCAGGGGCCCATTTTTAGACTTCGTCGCGCTGATGATGATGTTGAGCTTGACTTCTTCAGTGATAATGAAGGAAACTTGTCGAATCAGTCGCAGAGCAACTCCTTTGAAGCTTGGTCCAACGGTAGTGAGGCATATGTTGTTACTTGGTATTCTCAAACTGGTGATAGTCATTTTAATGCCAATCAACCTGTAGCAAAAAAGCAACCAAGATATAATGGAGTAAAGAAGTTAGTGGAATTTTTTGATGAAACTTATCTCGAAATGAATCCCCATACCTTGCCTGGTGGTAACGGTTCTTATACGTATATTGTTAAGCATGGTGAAATTCACAACCCTAGAGGAGGTCTATTTGGTGTCGGTCGCGGTAGCTCACCTTACTGCGGAGTCAGTCTTCAGCGTTTACCACTGCACAGTTCCTATCGCAGTTATTGGATTGATAATGATCACCAATTCACAGGCTATCATGCCGGCAACGAAGTCTTTGAGATCTACGATGCAGAAAAGGAAATGCGGGTGGGCGGTGTCAATGGTAAAGTTACCAGTGAACTCAATGGTGTACCAAAGCGAGATTTGAAAACTTCCAAAGCCGTTCTTGGTAAAGGATTAGAGTACCAAGGAATGAGTTCTGGGAACTATCACATGAACGGAGAAATGGAGTACTTCATCACATCGTACCAACCAATGTCGCCAAATGAGATTGCTCGCCTGTATCAACCTGGTATGAAAATTTATGATGAATGTCTGGCTTGCCCACATTGTGATGCTTTATTTAAGATTGATTCTTTGAGAAATATATCTCACATTGCCATTCGATTTAATGAAAAGTGCATTGAAGAATTGAACTTCTGTTATACAAGAGGTTTCTCTCAAAGACAATTTGTAAAGAAGCTGAACCAATCCATCACTGCCTCATTCCGTTTGCGAACCAAGATTGATGAGCGAATCGCTCGAGTTGTTTTTCAACAAACTCAAGAGCAAGGTTTGATAAATATCTTTTTTGTGACAAATCTTGCAAAACAGTCTGATTTGTATGGAGGGGCATGGATTTTTGAAAATGCGGAACATATTACGTATGCATACACTGCTCCTGCACTAACCGGCGGCATTGCTGGTTTGCTTCTTTCCCCTATTCACAAGGTGCTAGCAGCAGCAGAAGCTGCATCCAGCAATGATGAAAGTAAAGAAAATGCGCGCCGAAGCCTAAATAGAGGCTCTTCTGACTTCAAAGAACGCGGAAAATCAATGAACGGTCTGTCTAGAGAAAGTACTGCCCGTTCTGACAAGTTTAAGCAACAGCAACAAAACAAAGTTGTAACTGGTATCATTCTTAGAAATGGGAGAGTCTTTAAGATCTCTCTGAATCCTGTTCCTCCTAAACCGACTATTCTCCAAAGGATCTTTTGCTGCACATCAAAGCAAGCAGTTGTGGATAATGGTGATTTTGTTGCAAATAGCAATAAGGTTGAAGATATGGACAAACGTTTAGGAATGAACGGCTTTGACCAACCTGTTGAAGAAACTTACTCCAATAATCGCCATCCATCTGTCAAAGATACCGTGCAAAATGGTCAAGAGGGACAGTATGAAGATCATGAAGTCGACCACTTCCAAGAACAAATTCAACAACAGGAGCAGATCGATCATGTATCTGTTCCTGACATCAATGTTAGCATGGATGACCCTAATGAGCAGACACAAGAAGAAAGTACCAATGAAGATGATAAAGATCGTGATGCATCCATCTCTAGTAGTGCACCACCATCGGTGGAGAAGGCTAAACTCAGTATTGATATTTTCCCTGATGATTCTCCTCGTGCTTCTCATGATTCTGGGAATGGTGTTCACCACCCAATACCACACTCTGTTTCGAAATCAACTTCGGGTCCAAATTCTGCTCTCCCTCCAAGAATTCCAAAAGGTGGAAGAGCTACTCCTTCAGCCACAACTTCTCCTGTGCCATTGCAAAATGCATCTACTGGCCATGCGATAATTGATAGTCGTCCTCCAACTCCAGGTGGTCGTAATGCTGCGTCGCCCGTCATCCCACTCGGTAAGCGTGGCACATCTCCAGCCATTCCAATGCTACCTCCAGCGAATTATCGCTCATCATCACCTGCAAATTCCGTGATTAATGGAATTGGTCGTACTAACTCATTCATGCAACCTGGATCACAAACGTCCGGCAAGGTTTCTACTTCCCGACCTTCGTCAATCAATCTTCAACAGCCTTCCACAAAAACTTCATTCCTTGCCAAATTATCATTCTATAGTCAAAAGGGCTCTACCGTGTCAAATGGCGCTTCAGTTGCTCAAATCTGTGATGGAATAGATTTCGTGGATACGCCAGAGCAGGATTTGGATGACGATGATGATGATGAGGGTGGCGGAAAGGGAAAGCCAAAGAGCACAAAACCAGAACTACCTCCCCTAGACGACGATGATGATGACGATGATGAAATCACTTTCAAGCTAGACCCTTCAATGGCCTCTTCTGATATCCATGATATTGTATACGTTGGGAATAATACCAGCAAGGGTGTCCAAATGGTTTGGTTGCAGGACGAATTTTCAAACGTTTATGCCGAAGATGATGATGAAGACTGTTATGTTGACTATTTTGATCTTGCTCAAGAGAGCAGCACAAGCTTCTTTGATTTCGGAAACGACCGTCCAATGAGTGCTCAAATGTTTGATATGAGCAGAGATTCCATGCGTTTCTCATTCTCCAAATCAGATACAGATGAAGCTATGAATACTTCCAATCAGAGGGGCTTGAGACCATCGGTACTTGAAAGTTCTGCGTACCTTAACGCTTCATCGGTGTCGTCCAAATAACCGTCCAAATGAACTGGATTGGGATTGCTGGATTGATCATGTTTGTTTAAAGAAACGGTTGTCTTTGTATTTTTTCACCCTCTCCATTTTCTTTGAAGTCTATATAGTAGAGAAAATTTGCGTGTTTTGTGTTGGCTGACGATGTGTGTTGATATGATGGATGGATAGGACTTGGTGTTTGTTTTTGAAATGTTTTCCAAGTGTCATGTGAATAAAAAATCCAACACGGACAAATTAATAAGCGTAGTAATTAGTTATCGTAAATCTTAGAGGTAGAACGTGATGATGATTTATAATGCCTTAAATTTGAATCAAGTTGCCAGGAAATACGCTTTTAGTAGTATAATGAATTGTTGTAGATAGTTTTGTTAGTTTGTAGTTTTTCCTTTGGTGGATTTGCAATTGATATTTAGTTCATGTGCCGATAAACTTTGGTATGTTTTTCTTACCATCACGCTGTGGTATGCTGGCTAATGAATAATTTGAAGTTGATTACACTTGCAGGAAACGAAGTAATTTACATTTCGCTTGGTCATCCTGCAAATGATTGATTGAAGTACATGCAATGCGCTACTCCTGTTAGCTTTCATAGGTTAGCTGCTCCCATCAATCTATCTGTGTGTGTTGCTTCTTATTTGTGTAATTCGATTTATAACTGTATTTCTCTCTCACACACACACTCTCTCACATCCTCCCTCGTGGTCGGATGGAATACGAGCCACCAACCCTTGCCAATAATCCCTCCTATTATTTTAGTAGTTTGCTGTAGAGTTCATGATAACCTACAATTTGTTTGTATATCCTTGTATCAATGCGAGTATATATCATCAGATGAGGTAGATATGTTGTGATAGAGTTTCGGTTTTTATTGTCGTGTCATTAGGAGCTCTCATAATAGTAACTACCGCGAGTGCTAGATCCTATCGAGATTGTTTATTTGGGTGCATGGATTTGTGGTTGACGCACCGCTGTCTTTTCTGCCCATGGACAATTTGAAACCCTGCTACATTCTGTATGTAGATGCGACGACAGGTTTGGTTATGATATGAGTCTTTCGTTTGCTCATTCTCTCTCCTTCACTTTTTCTCTGGCACTTAGAAATATTTTTAGATGCGGTATGATGACATCAACAGATGATTGGTTGGTCTCAGATGGACGAATTGAAATATATTCCTAAAATGAGAAGTAAAAAAACATCAATAGCAAATTGTTTGATTCAGGGAGTTGCTTCAACCTGTGTAGAGCATGTTTTGTTACTTTTGTTACTATTATCAAAGCGCTTGTAGAGTTTCAACACTATTTTATTTTTCTGAGATGATAAGTTAAGGTAAATACACTTTTATATACATAAATATACATAATAAAATTTTTATACAATGATAAAGGTAGCAATTGTGTGTTGCCAATAGTAATAATAGCGGTTTGTGAATTTACCTAATACTTCCTAGGAAGTATTATTAATATCGAATGGTGATGTGGAAGAAAATATTTAATATCGTTGTGTTGTGCAATATTTTTGTAAATTTAATGTTGCTGTAGATTAGTTTCTTACTATAGGAGAGAGTATGATAGGTTTGATGATTTGTAAAGTGTTGGAAAGTTTTGAAATTGTGTAATCGACATATTAAAGTATCCATCATTATATATACTTCCAGATTCCAATGGGATGCTTATTTTACTTTAGAAGTTGAACAATCGAGCGTATTCTTATACTTATACAAAAAGGATGCCTTTCAAACTTAACTACTTACATTTTTTTATTGAATAGAATTTATTTTCTATAAGGTTTATCGGTTTATGCACACCTTTTTTTACTTTAGACGACCCGCTGCAAGAAGTATTTTGTCAGTGTCAGCTAAGACAGAAACCCACTCTTCATGTAAAATTGCTCCATGCCCATGAAACGACGTGCGAAATATTTGCGGGAACTATCGTGCAACTTCCCCATATTCCAAAACAACCCAAGCAATTGGGCAACTTCTACCACTTCAAAACTAGGCATTGCTGAACAATCTGCATGCACATCCTTCTCACAAGAGCATTTCACTTTATTAAGATCAGTTAGTGGAACACGCATTTTCTTTAAATCTATGAGCTAAAATAATCAACAGAAACAAAACATACAATCAAACTAACAAACAAACCAAGAACACTTTTACCGTCACCCTTCACTTCACTGCAATACTTTATACACAAAACTTGCCACAAGACTTCATTAATTTTACAGTTAAATATTCATTACCTATTCTACGAGAGTAGTTATTTTAATTTCCAAACAAGAAAACCATTGATTACAGTGTAACATTCAAAATAGATTGTTTGATGCATGCGTAAGCATACCATCATTATATACAGGATACGTAGAAAATATCCAAGCACCTCGAAGTTCCGAAGAACCTGTCTCTTAATATAATTATCTGACTATACAACGCTTCTCTAACATAAAAACATCTCATTATCATGCCACAACTGGAGTTGGCGATGAGGATGCCGACGAAGGAACAAGTGCTGGGGTGGGTGATGGTGAGGAGTTTGTGATAGCGGTGGCAATAGAACGAATAATTTCAGCTACTAAAGTGGGAATTTTCTATTAAAAAATGAATAAAGATAACAGTATAAGAGGAATAATGGTGAGTACCTGTGGGTCAGTAGGGGTTGAACTTTGCATAACAGCAGTTTCAACTGCCTGAAATGCGACAACACACAACACCCATTCCCATTGCGGGAAGAGCAAATGATGTGCACTATCATCAACTATGTGATGCTGTCCATTGAGATTCCGACCATATTCCGGTAAGACATCCTTTACGAGCTGCAAGACTTGTACTTCATTCATAATTTTTGGGATTAATCCAATTCTTTTCAAAGCAAGCATAATGACAAAAATTTCTGCTTCATTTTTCTTATTGTTACCATCATTACTAGAGCTTTGTTCAAAAGAGGTAACTTGACTTCTCATTTCCCGCTCAAAAAAGGATTGCAATGGTCCCTCTGTGCTCTCCACAGCAACCAATGCTTGCAAAGCAAAGACAGAGGAAAATCGATCCCTCAATCGAGCGTCCTCGGGGAAAGCGAGAAGAGTTTGTCGCTCCATCACAGGCATGACACATTCTTTCAGCAACCTTTGAAAAGCGGATGAATTCGTCATTTTCTCTTGCCAACGACGTAACCATATTTCAGATGATGTGCGTTGCTCATTCAATACTCCACGACTCTTTGGACGCCCAATCGCAGTTGGAGTTGGTAATGAAGAGCCTGTTGACAACAATGATTGATCATCCTGTGGAATAGAGACAAAGTTCCCTTCATATCTCAACTCTGAGAAGGCATACAAAAACACAAGGAATTCTTCAAATGTCAGCGATGGACTGTCAATTCGATTACCATGAGATGCGAGTAAAGTCCGCACTGTCGTAATATCATCGCTATTAAATGAACGCGTTGCAACTTGATGGAAGACTATACCCACATAAGTCAACAAAGTGTGGTGCGTCAATACACCCAGTTTGGAGAG
>JACCEA011439691.1_pt1 | contig 22907 bp, 22 predicted proteins | sample 7449851 | NCBI WGS metagenome assembly JACCEA01 (sample SAMN15323453, study PRJNA562643) | freshwater metagenome | isolation source: river surface water | place: USA:Blue River Watershed | collected 2017-08-18 | reverse complement strand
CCGCTGTTAGCAGGCCAATCGCAACGCCGAGGGCACCGGCCCCCCATGCAGCAAGGTTGATAGCGCCCAGGGGGGCCTCTTCGGCCTCGCCGTGGGAATCGTGCCCAGGAGTCGCGTGATCGCTCATGCGGCGTAGTATCCCAGACGATGAGAATCAACATCGGTGACGGGTTCGAGCTAGTCGGCGTGGAGAGCGCCGAGGAGCTGCTGCTCGTGCCGCCATGCGCCAACGCGAGCGCCGACCATGCCACCTGCACCTGGTGGGAGGACGCAGAGCGCGGCAGTAAGGCGGCGGCCAGTGGGAGCGCAACTCCGAACCCTGCGGCGCGTGCCAGCACACCCGCAGGAGGGAAGAGCGCCCTTGCCGCATTCCTCGGCGCCGAGGAGGAGCAGGCGCCAGCGTTTAATCCATTCGCCCCCGAACCACCAACGCGCGAAGAGGCGCTACGCGATGCAGCTGCAGCGCCAGGACAACCACCGAAGCTGCGCCTGCTAACGCGACAGCTCCCTGTGAGTGGGCCGATGGGCTGGGTTCTACTTGCGAAAGGCGAACCCGTTGCCTACTGCCAAGCGGGACCCCTCTCCGCATTCCCGCGCGCGCAACGATTGCGCGATCGCTACCCCGACCTTCCCGACAGCCCGCCGCCAGCGATCATCACCTGTATCTCTGTCGTGCCAGCGGCGCGCGGGAGTGCGCTCGGAAGTGCGCTTGTGGCCGGTGTGCTCGCTCGGCTCGGTGCAGCTGGCTTTGCCGCCGCTGAGGCTTACCCAGAGGAACCAGAATCTGTCGCAGACCCAGAGCACACCTCCGCCGCCACACAACGCTTCTGGGAGCGGCTCGGCTTCACCGTTGCCGCAACCGGTCCCGATGGGCGCTGGCCCGTGATGCGCCGTGCGCTCGACTGATGAACATGTCAACAGCGAACTTCGAAATCGTTGCGAACATCAGCGAGGGGCGCAACGCAGAAATCGTGCAGCGGGTTGCCGCAGCGATCCAGACGGTTCCAGGTGTAACGCTGCGAGACGTTCACAGCGATGCCGATCACGATCGAAGCGTCTTCACCTACGTCGCCGCCAGCGGCGTTGAGTTGGTGGCAGCGACTCTCGCACTTGCACGCATTGCCGTGGCATCCATTGATCTCTCAAGCCCAGCGAAGTCAGGAGATGGTCGCGGCGTACACCCACGCATCGGTGCGCTCGACGTGGTGCCGGTGGTGCCGATCTCGCCAGAGGCAACGCTCGAGCAGGCTGCGGAGATTGCCCGCGTTGCAGGTGCTGCACTTGCGACCACGTTGAACCTCCCTGTGCATCTCTATGGCGCGGCAGCACGGAACCAAGAGCGACGGTCTCTTCCAACTTTGCGTCGCGGTGGATTTGAGCAGCTCGCGGCGCATCAGGCGGCAGCGGGGGGCGAACCAGACTTTGGTCCACGCGATCCGCACCCAACCGCAGGAGCAACCGCCGTCGGTGCGCGCACGCTGATGGCGGCGTGGAACATTGCGCTGGCTGGCGCCAGTGCCGAAACGCTCCTAAAGGTTTCAAAAGAGATCGCACGCGAGATTCGCGGCGCAACGCCTGGTGGGGTGCGTGGACTGCAGGCGCTCGGTTTCCCACTCGCGAGCAAGAACATCGCACAAGTGTCAATGAACCTGCATGATCTTCTTGAGGCCACCGACCGCGGCGATACGCTGCATGCGATTCGTGAGCGCATTCGCGCGGCAGCGAGTAGCCGCGGCGTTGAGATTGGTGAAACAGAGGTCGTCGGGCTACTCCCTGAACATGCGCTGGTTGCGGGCGGCGACCCAGCAGCGCTGCAAATCAGCGGCGGCTGGGAGCGGGTTGTTCTAGAGCGCTAGGAGCCCAAGAGCGAAGATCGCAATCGCTACCGCTGGAAGCATGCAGCCAGATTTCTTCGCCGGGCCACCACCTGCAGGCTGTTTGGTTCGATCGCCATTGGTAATCGCAGCAAAGAGGACGAACTCATCAAGCGACGTACCGTTGTTGTTTAGATCGAACGCGCCACCGTCGTTAGCGCCGCCGTCTCCGCCACCACCATCACCACCGAAATCGCCATCACTCATTTTTGTCACCTCCAAACGGATTTCCCATCACTTGATAAAAGAGCATTGCCCGCTGCTTACTCTCGTTCTCCTTCTGCTGCTGGCACTGCTCAGAGCAGGCTACGCCGTTGGGCGGCTGCGGATCAAGAGAGGTTCGAATTTCGTACACCAGCTCATCGGGGCCAATGTTGCGCTGGCAGTTGATGCAGCGAAGGTCACTCATAGAGGGAGTAGAGCAGTTGGCTGTGCCAACAGTCTGTCGCAGGAATCAGCCGAGGCCAAGCGTTCCACTGGACGCCGTCTCAGCGCCGCCGAGCCCTTCGACGCGCGCCTCAATGATGACGGTCGTGGTCTCTTCTGGGAGTGCGGAGATGGTGATGGCGAGCTTCTGCTGCGCAGGTGGCGGCGTTGCCAGGCCCTGCTCCTTGCAGAATGCTTTGATCGCCGCGGCGGACTTGCCAGCGTCGTCGACCATGGACATGGGGATCACAATCTTCGGCTCCATCTGGCTGATGAGGCGCGATGCGGCCTGCGGTGAGAGTTCGCCGCCCACTGGTACAAGGACGATGTCGCAACCTGGCAACTCACCGATCTGTTCGGCGGTGAGGCCATCGGCGTAATCGCCCAGGTGCACGACGTGCATGCCGTCAAGTTCGGCGGCGAAGACGGTGTTGTGGCGCGCGGCAGGACCGCGATGTTCGTCGCGGTAGCTGCGGATGCCGGTGATAAGGACGGACTTCACCTCGTACTCGCCTGGCCCCTCAAGGATGACGGCGCTGTCGAGGCTCGTAGCGATGGGGGTGCGATTGTCGCGCGGGGCGAGGCGCCCCTTCACGCGCGAGAGCGGGGCGTCGTCGGGGTGGCTCAGCGTGACGATGTCGGCACTGATGCCGCGCCCGGTTGGCCCCACGATCGAGGTGTACGGGTCGTAGGCAATGGTCGCCTCGCGGCTGCGGATGCGGACACAGGTGCGACCGTAATAGGTGAGTTCCATGCCCCTATTCTCCCACGCGCCGCGGCACGCCGTCGCATCGAGGTGGTTAGAGGGGGAGGTATGCCAGGAGGGTCGATGCCCGTCGGCCCTCCTGGCTTGGAGGTCGGTTCACGGGAGGGAGGTCCAGTGAGCCGAGACCCATCATCCGCCTGCCAGGTGAATCTGCAAGGTGGGATTGGGTAAAGAGTTCGCAATGAATCCCTGCGCGGGGGCACATGCCCGCCAGGGCTCGGTTACATCTCCTCGGGGGCGGAGATGCCGAGGAGGCGGAGTGAGGCGGAGAGGCTCGCCGCCGCCGCCGCGACGAGGCGCAGTCGGCCAGCCGAGCGCTCAGGCGCCGCCGTGTCGATCACCTTCGCATCGCGGTAGAAGGCAGAGAAGGCGGTCGCAAGCTCCGTCGCGTAGGTCGTCACCCCTTGCGTCTCGTGATGCGTGGCGGAATCCTCAACCACCTCCGGGAGGCGCACGATCGCGCGCGCTAGTTTTGCCTCTGGTGAGGTGTGATCATCAAGCAGGCCCCCAATCGCATCAGCGGGCGTCAGTGACTCAGCGGCCGCCTTGCGCAGAATTGAACGCATTCGTGCATGCGCGTACTGCGCGTAGTAGACAGGGTTGTCGCTGCTCTTCGCCTTCGCCGCCTCAATGTCAAAGTCAATCGCCGTCGTCGCGCTGCGCGATGCAAAGTACCAACGCGCTGCATCAACACCGATCTCTTCAAGAAGCTCATCCAACGTAATGAATGTTCCGGCGCGCTTTGACATGCTCATCTCCACGCCATCGCGAACGAATCGCACCCAAGCGACAAGCAGCATTTCAACAGCCTCTTTGTTAAAGCCGAGCGCCTCGCCAGCATTGCGCAGTCGGGCAACGGTGCCGTGATGATCCTGCCCCCACACGTAGATCAGTCGATCATGTCCACGCGAAAACTTCTCAACGATGTAACCGAGGTCGGAACCGAAATAGGTGTATGCGCCACTTGACTTGCGAATGACGCGATCTTTGTCGTCGCCGAACGCTGTGCTCTTAAACCAGAGTGCACCCTCGCGCTCTTCAAGCCAGTTTCCTTCACGCAGCTTGCCAATCGCGCGATCAACAAACCCTTCGGTGTAGAGGCTTCCTTCAGATCGCCACACATCAAACTCAACACCGAGCACCGCCAGTGACGATTCAATGCCGGCTCGGATGCGCTCTGAGGCCCAGCGACCAATCACTGCGATCTCGTCATCGGCGATCGTGCCGTCGTATCCTTCCGCATCAATCTCGCCACTGCGCTTTGGCGCAGCGGCGGCGCGCGTCGCAACATCGGGTGGAATCACCGCTGCAAGTTCTGCAACGTAGTCGCCCTTGTAGCCGTTCTCGGCAACGGCGACACCATCACGTAGGGCGATGACGCTTTCGCCAAGTCGGCGAACCTGCTCGCCGAAGTCATTGAAGTAGTACTCGCGGGTAACCTGCTGACCTGCAGCCTCAAGAACGCGCGAAAGTAGATCGCCAACAAATGCGCCGCGCGCATTCCCGACCGTGAGTGGTCCGGTTGGATTTGCGGAGACAAACTCAACGTTGACGCGGTATGCCGGAGCACCACTCGCAACAGCAAGGTGCCCCCATGCGAGCGGCGTGCGAACGATGGCGTCGAGGTGATCAGCAAGAAGGCCGGCACGGAGTCGCAAGTTCAAGAATCCTGGCCCCGCAACCTCCGCGTGTGCGATTGGTCCAAGTGCGCCACTTCCACCATGCATGCGCTCCGACGCTTCGGCGGTGAGCTCTGCCGCGATCGCCGCGGCAATCTGTGCTGGGGCACGCTTCAGAATCTTGCTCCCCTTCATGGCGATGTTGGAGGCGTAGTCGCCGTGATCGCGATTCCCGGGGATCTCAACCTCAATGCCGGCGACGAGTGTGTCGAGTGCGGCGGCGTCGTCAGGTGTGGGGAGGGCGCCGCTTGCTACGGCGCGTCGGACCGCGCGTGCCACTGCGTCGCGCACGGTATGGCGGAGTGGGAGACCGAGCAGGGGGTCACGCGGCAGCGCAGCGGAACGAGAGGCTGGTGCAGACGGAGTGCTCATGGCTGAATCGTAGCCGCGAACTCTGGCACGATGGCGCCATGACATCTGAGTCGGCTCCAGCAGGCACCCCGCCCACACGTCCACCAGAGGGGGCGGAACTGGCGGCGCCAGTCACCCGAGGGCAGATCGCGCGGGTCGGGCTCATCCTCCTCGTCACCTTCCTCGTTGGCGCGCTGCTCCTGCGCCTGCAGGCAGATCGAATTCGCGAACTTGACCTTCCGCTTCCGGCCGGTTGGGTGGCGGTGAGCGCTGACACCGTACTAGCAGGGATCTCGCCGCAGAGTGCCGTTCGCGCCGCTCGTTCGGCCGATGCTCCCGTTGGCGCAACACCGCGGGTGCGCCTGATTACGCTCAGCAGCGGTGGCACCGATGCGCCGAACCTGAAGGGAACCTTCTGGCTTATCGTCACGGACGACATTCGTCCTTCAATGGAGATCCCGGCTGGTGATGCGATGGATGTGATTCGGGCGTACGTGCTGATTGATCAAGCTGGTCGCGTCGCACTTGCGGTAGAGCGCGGGTTTGCCGACACCGATCCAACGTTGCCGCCAGACTGATCCGCGCCGACTAGATCTCGAAGCGATCCCCTTCGCGCACCGCAACGATCTCACCAGAAAACTCTGTCGCTGCCGCGCGCACGGCCTCCGCTGGATCAACCTCTGCGCCAAAGTGTGTGAGCAGAAGTTTTGCAGCGCCAGCAGATGACGCTGCCTTTCCTGCGCCGTACGCGGTCACATGCGTGTCGCCCTCACGCCACTGCGCCGCACCACCAGCCGCCTCACAGAGGAGCGTGTCACCAGACTGCACGATCGCCGCGAGGTCTTCCCAGTGCGAAATGTCGCCGGAATATGTCAACCCAGGTTGATCCCGCGCAGCAACGCGCAGCGCATACGACTCGCCGGTGTGGCGAACGCGCGCGCTCCGCACCATCAAACTCCCCACAGAAAGAACACGGCCACCACCAAGTGGCGGCAGTGCTGCATCACTCCGCCACGTTGAAAAAGCAAATGGCTGCAACGAGTCGCGTGTGCCAGCGGCCTGCTCCTCTGGCGTTTGATCATTGAGCAGCGTTGCAAGTCGTGGCGCGAGGCCACTCGGACTAATCACCGCAACGCTGCGCGCATCGGCCCCCATCTTGTTGCCATGCACGAGCGCGTGTCGCAGTGCGGCAAGGTCAACCCAGTGATCAGGATGCAGATGTGAGATGGCGACCGCGCTGATCTGCGGGAGTGCATTAATACCAATCTGTGCGGCGAGCGGCGCATACGTGCCGTGACCTAGATCGAGCACGAGTGTTGTGGCGCCATGTTGCACCAGGTATCCCGACGCGCGCGAACCATCGTGTGTGCGATACGCGCCCGCCGAACCGAGAACGGTCAGCGTTAACGAGTTGGAATCGGCCACTGTTCCCCTGCAGATCTCCAGCGTTTTGTTGCCAGCTCTTCAAATCCGGCATCAAGCAACAGTTCACGCGCACGATCAAAGTTCATGGCGAACCAATCTGGCTGATGCGCATCGGAGCCTGTGACGATGTATTCACCGCCGAGCTCGCGATAACGGCGCACCGCTTGTGGCAGCGGATACGGAATACCGGTGCGCTGTCGCCAGCCCGAAGTGTTGATCTCTAGCGCGGTACCCGTTTCAATAAGCGCCTTTAGCACCGGCTCATACAGGTCGGGCGCCGCCTCGAATGCCGGCGTGTCGATATGTGGGTGCACATACTTCCGTACGTAGTCCATGTGGCCGACGATGTCGAAGAGCCCGCTCTCGATGCCCGCCTGCACCTCGGCAAAGTACGGGGCCGTGTCATGCACGTCGTGCCCCGCCCAGTTCGGCGCAAGGGCGCGCTTGAACGGCGAGTCAATCCCGGGGTGCACGCTGCCGATCGTGAGGTCGTACTGGTTGGTGCGCAGGTGCTCGCGAATCTCCGCCTCGTACTGCCGCTCGTAGGAGATCTCGACGCCGAGCAGGATCTCGAGTCGATCACCGAACTCCTTGCGCAGCGCTTCGACCGCCTCCACACGCTGCTGGTGGGGGGCTAGGGTCGCCCCCACCTCACGCGGGTCAAAGTCGAGATGGTCGGTCAGCGCAATGCGCGACATCCCCAAGGCGATCGCCAGGGCGGGGTAGACGTCGAGCGGCACCTCCGAGTCCGGGGAGAGGAGGGTGTGTAGGTGTACGTCGAGGGGGGAGTCGAAGGTCCCCGAGAGGGCCAGCTCTGGGCGGCGATCGCGGTCGCCGATGCGACGAATTGGGGCGGGGCTCACTGCTCGTTCAGCCAGGCGCGGGCGGCGGCCCCCCGCAAGCCACGAATCAGGAGGAGGGCCAGGCCAACGAAGGGGAGGCCAGGGAGCCAGTTGCCCAGGGTGAGGGCAACCAGGGGGGCTGCGGGGATCAGGATCGTGCTCAGGCCGAGGGCGAAGCCCCGCCCCGCCTCCTTCCGCTGCCAGACAAGGGTGATGGTGAAGATGCAGGCGGCGATCAGGGCCATCCAGACCACCCCCTGCAGGGTGACGGGGGCGGCGGTCGCCTGCTCCACGATTGGACCGAGCGTGAGCCCCAGGCCCATCAGCAGGAGGAGGGCGTAGGCGAGGAAGGCAGCGACGGCAATTGGCATGTGCTCAGGATGCCACGGTCGCCCCATCTGCACCCGTCAGCCACGACGTGAGGCTCCCCCACACCTCACCCCTAAAGGGGGGTGGGAACCACATTGACGCAGGAGCGTGGAGAGCCCTACCCTTACCGCACCACTGGGTCGCCCGGCGACCCTGAACTATGTCGGCGCCAGCAGATGTTGGCGCCCTACGCGTCGCCTCGCTGGTGGGGAGGCAACGCAAGAAGGAGGACTAACGCATGGCGCGAAAGAACTGGAAGCTCGCTGCAGTCGCAGCGATGCTCGCCGTCGTGGCCACTGCTTGTGGGAGCAATACCCCATCGGCAGACGGTCTCGAAGGCGAAGTAACGCTCTGGCACGCTTACGGCTCGTCCGGCGGCTCGGCTGAAGGCACCGCCTTCGCCGCACAGCTCGCCAAGTTCGAGGCGGAGTTCCCAAAGATCAAGATCAACGCCGTTGAGGTGCCGTTCAGCGACATCTTCACGAAGTTCAAGACAGAGGCTGCCGCCGGCGGCGGACCAGACCTCTTCATTGCTCCGAACGATGAGCTTGGCAACCTGGTTACGGCCGGTCTGCTCGAGCCAATCACGGACACGACGGACCTCGGAACGGTTTCGCAGCAGGCCCTTGATGGTTCAACCATCGGCGGCAAGCTCTACCTCGTTCCTGAGAGCCTGAAGGCAGTCGTCATGTTCTATGACTCTGCAAAGATCACGACCCCGCCAGCAACCGCTGCGGAGTTCAAGGATTACGTTGACAACGGCGGCAAGGTTGCCGTTCCGTCCGGCGTGTATCACGTCTGGGGCTGGTACAAGGCCTTCGGCGGTTCGATCTTTGACAGCACCGGCCACGCCGCCTGCTTCAGCGGGACGGGCATCGGCGACGCTATGGACTACGTCAAGAGCCTGAAGGCTGCTGGTGCAGTTGTTGATGGCAACGACGGCGACCTTGGCCAGAAGTACATGAACGGTGAAGTTGACGTGATGTTCAACGGCAACTGGGTTCTTGCGGACTACCTGAAGGCCCGCCCGGGCACGCAGGTTGCCTCATTCCCAGCTGGCGTCAACGGCCTCCCTTCAGTGGGCATGGTCGGTGTTGACGGATGGCACATCAACGCAGCAGGTATGAACAAGCCGTTGGCAATCAAGGTTGCCTCGATCCTTGCCTCGCCTGCATACGCGCAGATCATGGTGGACCAGGCTGCGCACGTGCCAGCATCCACCGCCGTCACGGTTGAGAACGCGGTAACCAAGGCCTTCGCAGCTGCGATCGCCACGGGTACCCGACGACCGGTCGAGGCCTGGATGAACAATTACTGGGGCAACTTCGGCTCGGCGTGGGACAGCGTCCTTCAGACCGGCGCCGCAGGTGCTGATGCAGCCTCGACGGCATGCGATGCCATGGAGACTGCAAACGTCGAAGCTGGCCTCTGGCCATAATCGACTGCTAGCGTCGAGCTAGCCGCTTAGGTGTAACCGCAATTGGGGCGGGGGCTTCGGCTCCCGCCCCGATTGCTACCCAGGGGAGAGAAGAGAGGGAGGTACGGTGAGCATTCTGACGCGCATCAATCGCCGCTCGCTGACCCCCTACATGTTCCTTGCACCGGCCATGGTCGTCATGGCGATCGTCACCATCTATCCACTCATCTTCCAGTTTTGGATGTCGTTCACCGATTACGGTCTCGCGAACCTGCGTCAAGGTGCACCCGCTCCTGATTGGGTTGGGCTTGAGAACTACGTCAAGATTCTGACGAGCGAACTATCTATTCCGAACTACTCGTTCCTACGACTCTTCCTCTACAACATCTTCTGGGCGCTGAGCAATGTCACCATTCACATCATTCTCGGCGTTGCTATTGCGCTCCTGTTGAATCACCCAGGGTTGAAGTTCAAGCGCATCTATCGTGCGCTTTATGTACTCCCCGTGTTGATTCCGCCGATTGTGGTGGCAACCACATGGCGCAACCTGTTCAATCAGGACGCAGGTGCCGTGAACATGCTGCTAGAGCTCGTTGGTCAGGTCTTCCGTATTCCGCCAGAAACCTTCTCGATCGACTGGCTGCGCCAGGTCGAAGATCCGATCAGCTTTGTGCCACTCCCTCTCAGCTACTACGCCATGTTGATTGCGAACATTTGGCTCGGCTGGCCGCTGAACGCGGTGGTTGCAACTGGTGCGCTGCAGGCGATCCCGAAGGACCTCTATGAGGCGGCGGAGATCGACGGGGCGGGCAAGTGGGCCTCGTTCAAGACGATCACCCTCACCTATCTGCGACCGGCGATGGTGCCGTTCGCCATCTATGGCTTTGTGGTGACCTTCAACCTCTTCAGCCTCGCCTACTTCATGAGCTCGGGTGGGCCGTTTGGCCGCACCGAACTCCTCGTCACCCAGGCGTATCGACTCGTCAACGAGCGACAGCTCTACGCCGTTGGTGCTGCATTTGCCGTGGTGCTCTTTGTCATCTTGCTCACGATCAGCCTGATCACCAACCGCATCTCGAAGGCGACGGCGCGATATGACGACTTCTAAGCGCCGTTCGTTCCGGGAGCCCTCCCTGCTCACCAAGATCGGGCTGCAGCTTGCCGCCCTGGGCATCCTGATCACCGTGCTCTTCCCGATCATCTGGGTCTTTAGCGTTTCGCTCTCGCCACTCAACTTGATTCGCCCCGATGGCCTCAACCTCATTCCAAAGGATGCGACCTTTGAGGCGTATCTGCAGGTGATTGAACGCCCAACGAGCAATCCAGTGTCATTCTTTGAGCTCGCCTTCAACTCACTCAAGATTGCCGGCGGCACGGCGCTCGCAAGCGTTGGGCTTGGCGTGCTCGCCGCCTACCCACTGAGCCGCCTCGCCTTCCGCGGTCGCACCTTCATCATGTTGGTCATCCTTGGCGTGCTGATGCTGCCAGCGGTCGCCACACTCGCGCCGCTCTTCGTCACACTGAACGGGATCAAGCTTGACCTGCCGATCCTCGGCGCGTTCAATTTGCGTAACTCGCAACTTGGCGTCGGCATTGCAATCGTCTCGGGCGCTCTCCCCTTTGCGATCTGGAACTTGAAGGGCTACCTCGATACGATCCCACGCGAACTAGAGGAGGCGGCCGCAGTCGACGGCGCATCCCAGGCCCGCATCTTCCGGAGCATCGTATTGCCGCTCGCGCTGCCGGCCATTGCTGTTACCGGATTCCTTGGGTTCATCAGCGGCTGGACGGAGTTCTACTACTCCTGGATGTTCCTGACGCAGCCACGTGACTTCACGTTGGCAATGGCCCTCTCGGCGATGACAGGCACGTATGCGTCGGCGATTCCGTGGCCACTCGTCTCGGCCTTCTCGATCATGCTCACGCTGCCGCCAGCGATCGTCTACCTGTTGAGCCAGCGCTTCATCACGAGCGGACTTGCGGTCGGCTCGGTCAAGGGGTGAGTTCGCAACGGCCCGCGGGGCCCAATACACCAGCCTGGGTGCGCGACGCCGTCTTCTACCAAATCTTCCCCGACCGATTCGCGCGCTCTGCGCAAACGCAGCCGCCCGGGCCGCTAGAGGCATGGGAGACCCCGCCAACGCGCCACGGCTTTAAAGGTGGCGATCTCCGCGGCATTACCGAACGACTCGGCGAGTTGCAAGAGCTTGGCATTACGGCGCTCTACCTCTGTCCGATCTTCTCTAGCGCATCAAATCATCGCTATCACACGTACGACTACTTCAACGTTGATCCGATGCTTGGCGGTAACGAGGCGCTGCGCGAACTGCTTGATGCCGCACACGAGCGCGGCATGCGTGTGATTCTTGATGGCGTCTTCAATCATGCGAGTCGCGGATTCTGGCCCTTCCACCATGTGCTTGAGAATGGCGCGCAGTCGCCCTACGTGGATTGGTTCTATACCGACGACGCATTCTTGCGCGGTGATCGTCCGCTGATTGCCTACCCCGAAGCGGCGGATTGGCACGCGAAGCAGAGCGGTGGCGCAGGTGGAGGAATCGCAAGCAACCTGGAGACAGGGATTGGCTACAAGGCGTGGTGGCAGCTCCCTGCGCTTCCAAAGATCAACGTCGGTAACGCCGAGGCACGAGAGCACCTGCTGCAGGCGGCCGAGTTCTGGATTCGCTTTGGCGCCGACGGCTGGCGACTCGATGTTCCGGAAGAGATTGACGATGCGAGCTTCTGGCAGGAGTTCCGCACGCGCGTTCGCGCGATTAACCCTGAGGCGTACACCGTTGGCGAGATCTGGAAGCGCGCCGACGCGTGGCTCACCGGTGATCGCTTTGATGCGGTGATGAACTATCCGCTCACTGAGGCGATCCTTGGGTACGCCGGAAGCGGACGGTTGGCACGCGATCTGGGCGACCATAACGACACCTACAAGCGACCAGAGTTGAACGCGGCGGAGTTTTCGGAGAAGCTCACCGAGATCATGGGCTGGTATCACCCAGCAACCACGGCGGTGCAGTTGAACCTACTCGGCTCACACGACACACCGCGACTACGCAGCATCGTGGGCGGCAGCGCGGCGGCGGCACAACTTGCAACGCTCCTGCAGCTCGCCCTCCCAGGCGCGCCGTGCATCTACTACGGCGATGAGCTGGGAGCACTCGGCGCGAATGACCCAGCGAACCGCGGTCCGTTCCCGACGGACCTCGCCTCAATCGGCGCCGAGGCGTCGTCGTTCCGTGCCTTTGTTCGTGGCGCTGTGGCGGCGCGGCATGAGCATGCCGTGCTCCGCTCTGGGGCCCTGCGCGTGGCGCATGCCGAAGGGCCAGTGCTGGTCCTCGAGCGAAGCGCGGATCCGGTCGGCTTCGAAGGTGAACCACTCCAACTGGCACCGGAGGCGGCTCGCCGCCTCTTGGTGGCGACCAACACAGGCGAGAGCCCTGCGCGTGTGCAGCTGCGCCTTGATGGGGTGAGCAGCGTTGCGCGGCTCGACTGGGAGGGGGCTACCGGCACGGCGATGCTGCTTGGCGACGGCGCCCTGGAGATTGATCTGCCACCCGTAAGCGGAGCGATCTTTCAGCTCCGTTGATCAAGGGAGTCGCGCGGTGGGGTGGTACCCCCGACGGGATTCGAACCCGTGATCTCCACCTTGAAAGGGTGGCGTCCTAGGCCTCTAGACGACAGGGGCGCGCGGATCGCAGCGTAGCACCGCTCTTGGGGCTCCGCCCCTAGGAGGCGAGCTTGCCGAGGATGTCTGAGGCGCCGAGGGCAATTCCAGCGGCGATGGCGAACCCGCCGGCGAGGAGGGCGGCGAGCATCGCTCGGCCATCGCGGGCGCTACGAATTGCGCGAACCATGCTGATCGCGAGCATCACCGACGCGAACCCACAGGAGAGGCCAACCACGAAGGTGCCCACCGACAGTTCGCCGATCTGGTCAGAGTTGCGGATCGTGGCGACCCAGGCGAGATAGAGGAGCGAGACACCCACCGCCACCACAACGGCGACGAAGGTGCCGAGTGAGACAACGCCACGCAGGCGGTTACGCAATCTGGCTGGTGCACTCATCGCGGCAGGCTCCTCATGGGTCTAGGGTACGACCTCCCAGATGATTGTGGTGCGCGCTGGCACTTCGACCCCGGTGGTGAGGTCGCCACCCCCTGCTGCGCCGCTCGACCGGGCGACCTCGCGAATGTTGACACCAGCGCCGAGATTGAACGTGAGACGCTCGCTGCCGCCACCGGCGTTCACCGCCACCAAGAGGTCGCCAACCGCCCAGGAACCGGGTGCGCTGAGCTGGGCGATCTCACCAACGGCCCCGCTGGCGCGGCGCGAGAAGAGCACGGTGCGACTGGTTGCACCGTTCGCACCAACCGCGAGCCAGTCGACACTCGCGCCGCGCACGTGGGGGTGAGCGGCGCGGATGGCGGCGAGCCTCTGGTACCAGGCAAGCATTGAGAGGTCGGCAGCCCGCGCATCTGGGAGCGGCGCTGGTCGTCGTCCGCCAGAGCCACTGCCGTCGAGGCGTGCGGTGCGTGGGTCAGTGGGCAAGATCGGGAACGTACGACGGTCATCTGGATCTGTTGCGCCGCTCACACCAATCTCATCACCGTAGTAGACCGTAGGTGATCCAGGCAGCAGATATTGCATGGTTGCGGCGAGTAGCTGACGCGCCTTTCCGACTGAGAGATTCTCGGCGAGCTCTTTGCCGTCTCGACCGTCGCCGGGGGTGAACTCCCAGAGTGATCGTGAAGTGTCATGGGAATCAAGGAGTGTGAGATTCGCGAGAGTGACGGCGGTTGGATAATCCTCTGCGATGCCCATCAACTTTCGAATGAAGAGCACTGCACTGCGATTCGTGCTGTCGGTTGCTCCCGCCTCAGGCTTCCCACCGATATAGGCGAGCACTGCGTCACGGAAGCGATAGTTCATCGTGGCGTCGGCGGCGTCGCCACGAAGAAGGCGCAGCGCATCACGACGATTCCAAAGCTCACCAATGATCGGAGCATTCGGCGATGCGGCCTTAAGCGCAGCGCGGAACTCCTGCCAGAAGCCGTCAGGGAAACTGCCGTCGGGCATTACGTCGAGGCGCCAGCCAGCAACGCCCTGTTGCAGCCACCAGCGCGCCACACCAGCATCACCCGCCGGCGAGGCGAGGAGGGTGGCCGCTGGCGCCCCTGATGCGTCACCAAGGATCAGCGCTCGCACTGCATCGTTGTTCTTGTTGAGCACAGGGAGCGTGTCGTAGTTCGCCCAGGCCACATAGCCCGCTGTGTTTGGGCCCGTCGCGCCTGCGCATGGCCCCTTGGCTCCCGCGGCCTTCGTCCAGATGAACCAGTCGCGATACGGCGAGTCAACCGACTCGCAGGCACCGACTGTTGGCCATCGACCGTAGCGATCAAAGATCGGCGAATCAGAGCTGACGTGGTTGAAGACGCCATCAAGGATCACGGCAATGTTGAGCTTCTGTGCGGCGGACAAGAGGCGTTGCAGCGCCGCGTTCCCACCAAGTCGTTCGTCAACCTGCAGGAAATCATTTCCGTCATATCGATGGTTAGAGTTCGCATCAAAGACTGGGTTGAGATAGATCGTGTTTACGCCGATGGAGACGAGGTGCGGAAGTCGAAGGCGAATACCATCAAGGTCGCCACCATAAAAATCTTCACCCTTAGGCGGCGTTGCGGGAATCGTGTTCCACGGAATGATTGAGGCAACCCCCTTGTAGCGCGGCTGCGCGCCGCCATCGTTCAACGGGTTGGCGTTTGCAAAGCGGTCGGGGAAGATCTGATAGACAACAGATCCACTCAGGAGCGGACTGGCGGTGAACCCCTTTGGCGAGACAACGATCGCCCAGTCGCCACCCACGTTGGCGACTGATGTGCTCCCAAGGCCCTGGTCGTTGACGTTGTCATCAGAGAGCTTGACCGCAGCGGAACCGTCGGCAATGACAAAGTGATAGCCGATGGCTGTTGGTTCTGTACCAACCTCGATGCTGGCCTGCCAGAGATCGCAGCGAGCCTCCGTGAGCTCGTTCGCAGGATCAAGAACGGGGTCAGGGGCGAGGAGGGTCGCGAGTTCGGCGCTTGCCCCACGATTACTCTCGTTGACCTCGGAGCAGGGAACGCCGCGCGCGACACGGGTGGCGGGGCTCTTCGTTGCGGAGCCGCCGAATGGCGTGGCGACCGAGAGTGCAACGGTGACGGCGTCGTCGGTTCCGGTGCGCACATGGAGGACGACCGTTGCGCCGACCTCCACCGCACCGCCCTCAAGGCGATAGGCAGGGTCGCGTGAGTCATGGCGGATCAAGAGCTCCTGCAGCTTCCCGTCACCCCTGACCTCTGCGGCTGGGTCTGTCGGGTCGCCCGCTGGCCCGCACCCGGCGGCAAGCAGTGCTACGACGAGGGTGATGGGCAGGGCGCGGCGCCAAGGCGCGGCGGGCTCGGGTACGATCAGAGGCACTATGGAAGTGAACGGCATCCGCATCCCCACAATCATCGCTGAGAATAGTGCCGCGCGCTGCGACGGTTGCTCTGCACAAATCGAAGGGACCCCGTTCCGTATCAGCGTCCTCGACACCACCGCAACTGAGGTTGCCCCCTCGTTTGGTGAAGCCTCACCGATCAATCCTGGGCCATTCCAGTTCTGCACCGACCCCGCCTGCCCGTCGCGCTGGATGGCGGCACGTGGGTGGCTCCGCTGCAATCGCAGTGGCGTGCGCGAGATCATGCGACCGATCCGGCTGCCGCAGGGCGCTGGGGCTGAGCTCGGACTCTGCGATGGTCTGCATCACGATGCTCACGAGTTCCTGCCGGCGTAAGCCGGAACCAGCGTGACAACGCTCATCCCAGCGCTCACCGCGCTCTTAGCTCTTCTCTTCGCCGCCCTTCTCTTTGATCAGTATCGAACGCGTCGCGGCACATATCAGTTGGCGTGGGGAATTGGTGCGATTGCGTTCTCTATTGCGGCAGGCGCTGAGGCGCTCGCCGCGGCTATCGGCTGGAGCGAACCGATCTACCGCGTCTGGTATCTCTTCGGCGCGGTATGGACCGCAGGCTGGCTCGGCGCTGGCACTATTTTGTTGTTGGCAAAAACACGATTCGGATACTGGTATGCGCTCTGCCTCGCGCTCTCGGGCCTCTTTACGATTCTGGTTGCACGCCGACTAGAGGATCCATCGGCAGGACCAACCGCGTTGCTCTACGCGCTTACCGCCTGGGGTGCCGCGATTGCGATCGGTTGGCTCTCGTATTTGGGTGACGTTCGGTGGGCGCGGATTGCAATCGCGCTGACCGCGACCCTGAGTGTGATTGCAGTACCACTCGTGGTGATCGCCGATCTGCCAGCCCCTGGATGGGCGACAGATCCCGCAACCGGCGCGCCGATCGCGCTGCTACTCCCGCCTTCACTCCGTCTTCTCACGCCGATCCTCAATGTGAGCGGCGGGCTAGCACTGCTGACGGGCGCCCTCTTCTCGATCTACGTTTTCATGCCAAAGCGTCGCGTGCTCCCATACTCAAGCGATCCAGACCAGCGTGGTGATGAACTGCTCTTCAATCTCGCGATCGCCCCCGTGGCGCTCACCGTGAACTTTGTGCGCAGCATTCCGGACGCCTGGCGGTCCTGGCGCGCTGGAACACTCAATCGTCGTGTTCCAGCAACGGCGCTCATCGCACTAGGCGCCTTCGTGCCGAGCCTTACCGACACGCTGAATCGCGCCGGCTCCACCGAGGGGTATCAGGTGGGGAAGCTCATCGGGGCGATCCTCCTCCTCGCTGGGTTCTTGGCAAGTGTGGAAGCGGCGCGCGAGGTGCGCCTCCCGCTTCTTGGCCGACCGGTCCGGGCGCTGCTCAGGTTGGTTCGCCGCGAGGGGTGACTGGTATCCTGAACTCCAGCACCGCACGGAGGCCCCAATGAAGATCCGCACCGCAGTTCTCCCCGTTGCCGGATGGGGCACCCGGTTCCTTCCAGCGACGAAGGCCGTCCCGAAAGAGTTGCTGCCGATCGTTGACCGTCCCGCCATCCAGTACGCCATCGAAGAGGCAGTTGCCTCAGGGATTGAGCGGGTCATTCTCGTCACCAGCGAACATAAGCGCGCGATTGAAGATCACTTCGATATCTCCGCCGACCTCGAGGCAGTTCTTGAGCAGCGCGGTGACATTGAGCACCTGCGTGCCGTGCGTGCCGTTGCCGATATGGTGCACCTCGTGACAATTCGCCAGAAAGAGCAGCTCGGCCTCGGCCATGCGGTGCTCATGGCCCAAGACGCCGTTGGCCATGAGCCATTTGCGGTGATGCTCCCCGACGACCTCGTCTTTGGTGCAACCCCCGCCCTCGCCGAACTCATCGAGGCATATGTCGCCACGCAGGCATCGGTGGTTGGTGTGATGCGCGTTGCGCCAGCAGAGACGCATCGCTACGGCATTGTTGATCCCGACACCACGCTTCCAACGAGCGATCAGGGTCGAACCATTCCACTTCGCGGCGTCGTAGAGAAGCCCGATGCAGCGAATGCGCCGTCAGACCTAGCTGTTGTCGGCCGGTACATCCTGAGCCCGAAAATCTTTGAGCGCCTAGAGCAGACAACCCATGGAGTTAACGGTGAGATCCAGCTGACGGACGCCATTCACACGCTGGCGCAAGAGCAGCCCGTCGTCGCTCGGCACTTCTCTGGAACGCGATATGACGTCGGCTCGCCAGAGGGTTGGCTCCGCGCGAACCTGCATGTTGCGCTCGACCATCCAGTCTATGGACCGATTGTTCGTAGGACTGTTGCCACTGAGAACGAGCGCCCTACATGACACCATCAGAGCGTGACGAGCGAACGCTGAAGCCTGGCGACGTAGTTGCCGGACGGTATCGGCTGCAGGAGCTGATTGGCGAAGGGGCGGCGGCACTCGTCTTCCGTGCAACCGATGAAGCGCTTGGCCGCGACGTAGCCGTTAAAGTGCTCCGCGCACCACTCGCAACATCTGCCGCTGCCGCTGATCGCTTCCGCGCCGAAGGCAGGGCCGCCGCCATCGTTGCACACCCAAACGTTGCCGCCGTCTTTGATGTTGCGCCAGAAGGTGAATCACCAGCGATTGTGATGGAGTTTGTTGACGGCGAGGATCTCGCCTCTATGTTGCGTCGCGTCGGTCCGCTGGTGCCACGCCGCGCTGCAGCGGTTGCTGCACAGGTTGCACGCGGACTCGCCGCCGCACATGTGCGCGGCATCATTCATCGCGATGTCTCTTCGCGCAACATTCTGATCAGCAGGGAGGGTCGTGCGCAGATCGCCGACTTTGGTATTGCACAGGCGATGCATGAGGTTGACGGAAGTGAAGCGGCTGCGCGCAGCGGTCAGCGCCCAGAAGGTTCCGTTGGCTATCTTGCACCTGAAGTTTTGGCGGGGAGTCCGCAGTCTGCATCATCAGATCTCTTCGGTCTCGGCGTGGTCCTGTTTGAACTACTGACGGGGCATCGTCCATTCGACCGCCTGAGCGGCGCAGAGCTGAAGGAGCGGCGCGGCCAGTCGCCCGCCCCATCGCCTCGTGAACTGCGACCCGACATCTCCGCAGAGCTTGATCTCATCACGATGCGACTCTTGGCACCGAAGCCAAATGAGCGGTATGTGAATGCAACCGCCGCGGCAGATGCTCTTGAGACGTATGTGGTGCAGGCGAATCGCACCGCCGTCCCATCGCGACCGGTCGGCCCAGCCGCTGGCGCACCGCGTGCGCTTGCTGGAACGCGGGTCGCCCGGGTTGCCGCAGAGGCGGGACCAGGTGAGCCGGAGATGCTTCCAGATCCGAACGACGTCGGCGGCGATCAGCCCGCTGATTCGGATGACACGATGACAACGCGTTCCATGCTTCTGGCAATCGGCGGCGTCGCCCTCACGGCGCTCCTGCTCGTTGGCGGTGTGATCTTGGCACTTCGAATCTTTACTGCCGGGACAGGCCCAGACAACAATGTGAAGGTTCCAAATCTCAGCACCCTGACCTTGGCCGAAGCAATTCCGATCGCCGAGGGGCTTGGCCTTCGCGTGCAGGTGGTTGAACGGGTGACCTCGTCAGACCAGCCCGTCGATACCATTCTGTCGCAGTCGCCCGGAAGCGAGACGCTGGTGCCGCTCAACACCATCATTGAGGTTCGCGTAGTCGCCGGGAGCGGGTTCGTCGTGGTTCCTGATATTCGTGGGCTGAGTGAGGCAGATGGAATCGCTGCGCTCGCTACGGCAAAGCTTGTGCGCGGCGCGACCTTCTCTGAGTACTCAGACACCGTTCCTGCTGGTGAGTTGATCCAACAGAACCCACGCCCTGGTGTGCAGGTTTCGAGTGGCACGGCGGTTGATCTTGTGGTCTCGCTGGGACCAGAGCCTTCGCCGAGCCCATCACCAAGCGCGAGCGGTGCGGATTGGCCACAAGTGCCAGATCTGCGCTGTTCGAGCATCACAGACGCAACAGCCCTCCTGTCGGCGCTCGGCCTCTCGCTAGACGCGCCGTCAGCGCTCCTAGACGAAACGGATCTCATTGACACCTTCTCGCCGCTTGCGGGAGTGCTCGTTGAGCCTGGGAGCGAGATTGCGATCGTATCGAGCGTGCCCGCAGGGACGTTGCTCGCCGGCTGTACCCCGTAGGGAGCCTAGGCCTCTAGCCCCTCCCAGAGTCCACCACTCGCCCAGCTGAGTCGAGGGCGATCGGGGAGCGTTCCATCAACACCACGCTCTAGTTGTGCTGCAGCTTGCAGCGGCACTGGCGCCGTCCAGCACTCTCTCACGTCGCTCTCGGCAACAAGGCGACGCTTCTTGTCGATGCCGCAGTACGAGACCTTGCCAATAACGGAGCGGCGCATATGCCGGCAGCTTCCACACGAGGCTGTTGGCGTCTTGCACACCCAGCACCGGCCAGACTCCTCTTGAATCGCGCTACACGTTGGGCAGCGCCAGGTGAGCGCTGGTGCAGCACTCACGGCTTCACTCGATAGACGCGGAAGGTCTGCGTCTCCACGAGTGGGTCACCAACACTGAGCTCGTACGAGACGGTGACGAAACCATTCCCCTCGGTGTTGAAATTGTTTGGAAGGGCATAGGTCCACGCAGCTCGCCCACTGACATCAGAGGTTACGCACACAGGCGTGCTTGGCGCTGCACCAGGAGCGCTGACATACATGCACACTTGAACGTTCGCAGCGGGCGCACCAGTTGAATCGGTTGCAGTCGAGGTGATAAGGAAGTCTTTTCTGTTGCTCAAGATGATCGTTCCTGGGTTCAAGATGATGGAGATTCGACCGACTGAAGCACTAGTAGAGATCTCAACGCTCTTTGCTGTCTGGTTTCCTGCCCCATCCGTCGCCGTGATCGTTAGCAAGTTCGTGCCGTTGCGAAGGGTGATACCAATTGAGAAGGCGCCTTTCGCCGTGGATCGTCCGCTCTCAATGGTTCCTGTCGTCTCGTTGCGCACCTGAACATCAATGTCCTTGTCGGTCTTTCCGGTGACAGTAACGGAGTCGCCGTTCATGATGTCGCCTGGGGTCGGCGTTGTGATGGTCAGCGCTGGCGAAGTGGTGTCGCGAACGACCGTAATCGAGGCGGATCGTCCCCCCTCAACGCCGTTCACTACAACGACCGCCTCAATCACGTTGCTACCAGCTGAGAGAGGAATCTTTGCGATGTCGAACCCAGCTGTTTTAGGCATAGAAATCTCAGCGCCGGTGATGACTGAACCATCTTCGCGCGTGATGATGATGCGAATGATGGCGTCACTCTTCTCGAGTAGATCCTGCGGCAGGGTGCCACTAATGGTGATCGTTGCGGCAGCGGTGATCGGCTCGCTCGGCTCGGTGAGAGTTGGCCGTCCCGGTTCGAGCGAGGTTGGTGACGGTGTGGGCGAACCGCTGGCGCCTATGGAGGTGATGAACGGAAGTGCGATGGCCGCAAGGCCGATTGCCCCTGCAATCACGAAGAGGGTGATGAACGTGGAGAGGGCGGTGGCGATAGTTCCGCCAACATTGCGCGATGTAGCCCTTGATCGCTGGGATGCGGAGTCAACCTGATAGGGGGGCGTGTACCCCTCGGATCGGCCAGGGAGGCCGCGCCGCGGTGGCTTTGAACTCGATCGACGGAAGAGTCCCATAGAGCGATTCTCGCACGCAGCGCGCCGAGACCGCTACGCTCCAACGATGCCCGATCAACCGAGTGACCCGCAGCTGATCCTCGAGATGCGCGATCGCGTCGCGCGCGCACGCGCCGAGGTCGTTCGTGCTGTTGCTGAGGGGCGTGGCACCGATGCATGGCGAGCCGCACTGGTGGCGCTAGAGTCGCGCGGACGCTTTGGCATTCGCATGGGACTGGGGCGATCCAAGGCCCTCCTGCGCGCTCTCGGCTCGCCCGAAACGGGGGTTCGCGGCGCTTTGGTCGCCGGCACAAATGGCAAGGGGAGCGTCGTCGCCCTCGTCTCAGCAGCGCTTCGTGCGGCGGGGATTCGCCACGCCACCACCCCGAAGCCGCACCTGGTCAGCTACCGCGAGCGGGTGCAAATCGATGGGCAGCCGCTCGCCCCGCTCCCATTCGCCCAAGCGGTGGCGCGCGCCCTTGATGCTGCTGACCAGATTGAAGAGCGCGTTGGGCCAGCCACTGAGTTCGAGATCCTTGTCGGCGCCATCTTTGAAGCACTCCGCCAGGAAGAGATCACCACGGCGATCGTTGAGGTGGGTCTTGGCGGACGGCTTGATGCAACGCATGCGTGGGATGGCGGAGTCGCTGTCGTGACCAATGTGGGCTTAGACCACCAGCAGTATCTGGGCGATACGATTGAGGCGATTGCCAAAGAGAAGGCGGCGATCATCGTGCGCGGCGATCGTGCCGTTATCGGTGCGAGCGAACGAGGCGGTGCACTTGATGTGATTCGCCACCGTGCGCAGCGAGTAGGCGCGCCGTTCACGATCGCACGTGCTGGCGCGATCCGTTCGCTTGGACGCGATGGCATCGAAGTAGAGCTAGAGGGTCGTGGTGCGGTTCGCGTTGGGCTACTCGGTCACCATCAAGGAGCGAACGCTGCAGTTGCAGCGGCGACACTCGACGCACTCCGCGATGCTGGCATTGCTTCTGTAAGTGATGACGATCTCCGCGCTGGCTTCGCTGCGGCGCGCTGGCCTGGCCGAATGGAGTTGATTCCAAGCGCTCTTGGTGGCGGCGATGAGCGTGACCTACTTCTTGATGGGGCCCACAACGAAGATGGCGCTGCAGCGTTGGCAGCGGCGCTTGGCGATCTTTCGCCACAACTACTCAGCGCTACCGGAACGCGAAATACACCACTCGTACTGATCGCTGCCGTCATGGCCGACAAGTCGGTCGCTGAACTGTGCGCCGCCCTCGCGAAATCGCCAGCACTGCGCACCGCGCACGTGATCTGTACCACCGTTGGCGATGTGCGATCCCTCGCACCTGAGCAACTTGCCGCTGCGGTCCGTGCCGCTGGGCTTGGTGCGCGGGTCCAGATCGCAGCAAACCCAAACGCTGCACTACTTGCAGCAGCAGAGCAGAGCGGGCCGATCATTGCAGCGGGGTCGCTCTACCTCGTTGGTGCGATCCGTGGCGAGCTGATGCGCCGCGGCGTCCTCCCAGATGACGGCAGCCGCGATGACGTGGCAGGATCAGCTACATGAGTGAGAGCCCAGCGAGCCGCGAAGCGATCAGCCACTCATACGCGCCTATTCCGGCCACCACGATCGGTCCACTGCGCGTGGTGTGGGGGAGCCGCACCTACGTCAT
>JACCEA010226104.1_pt1 | contig 22915 bp, 30 predicted proteins | sample 7449851 | NCBI WGS metagenome assembly JACCEA01 (sample SAMN15323453, study PRJNA562643) | freshwater metagenome | isolation source: river surface water | place: USA:Blue River Watershed | collected 2017-08-18 | reverse complement strand
ATAGGAACCTTGCACCCCTGGCTGGAATCGAACCAGCGACCAACAGATTAGAAGTCTGTTGCTCTTCCGCTGAGCTACAGAGGTATATGTGCGGCAGGTAGGACTCGAACCTACGATTACCGAATTATGAGTTCGGGGCTTTAACCAACTAAGCTACTGCCGCTAGTTGTTAAAGTATATATTTATACTGCTGGTTTGTCAATAGATGCTTCAACTATTTGCTGTACATACTCGGAGAAATGTTTTCTTATCTTTCCAGGAGGTCTTGATCCAATTGAATTCCATACTCTTGTGTATTCCATTATGTTAGCAAAGGTAGTTGGGCATACCACAATTCCGTTAAACTCTCTAAGAACAGTTGGCAGAGGCACATGCTTACCACAGCACTTACATTCTTTTGCTTTATCTTGATATTCGCTCATATTATTTGCATCCTGTCCATAGCTTCTCTTAAATTATCTGGCATCCTTGGTGCCCTAATCATGTTGGTTGATGTCACATCTGGATTATCTCTGCTAAAATCATCGTGAATAGACATTGATTCATATGTATGAATAGTTATTTCATTATTCATATCTGGTCTTGTTCTGCTAATTGAATTAAATATTGATCCACAGACAGCATCTGCTAAGTCTTTAGATCCTTTTCTTGGGTGATCAACTTTATCACGCATAATTTTTAACTGCAATAATTCATCAATTAGTAGTGGGATATAAGGGCCATTAAGTCTTTCTTCTAATACTACCATAGCCATATCATCATAATGCTTTTTAGCCACCGACAAAATTTCAGTGTTAATACCATACTGTTTTAGTTGTTGCATCATATCATGAGAGTTCCATCTGTCAAATGTACACACTCCAATATTAAACCCACGTGTTTTAAGTGCAAGGATATAGTCCTTAACTTCAGTAAAGTCAACAGATTTATCTGGTGTAGGTGTCCAGTATCTAACTGCATCTACACTAACAATTGGTGCTGGTTGAGAGTATTCGCTTGTGACTCTAACATTAACCCATCTTTCAACATGCGCTAGGGATACTGCACAATGGTCATGCTTTTGTGCAAGGTCAACGTGGATAAAATATTTTTTATCTGGGTTTGGCTGAAACCACTCCTCAAGTCTTCCAAAGTTATCTACAGCAAGAGCTGTATTGTTAAATGCCTTCTCTACCTTTTCACGTGACTTAAAGAAAGCATCTACCATCTCTGGTGGCATACATGCAAATCTACCAAGAGCATCTAAAGAGTTCTTATAGAAGTCTACCTTAAAATCTTCAATCTTCTTAGTTGGATTTACTTCCCATGTTGGCCTCTTAAGAGCATATGTTTTAGGGTATAGATAAGATATTATGTGGTCTTCTTCCCACTCAATTGTTATCTCGTTTCCTTCAGTTCCATCTGGCAGATCATCGTCCATCTTAAGAGTCTTTGTTCTAATAATAGTTTCTTTTTCTCCAATAACAGACTCATAAAATTTTTGTATTGGATCATTTTTAAAACGGGGGAATGAAAGTAAAATTACCTTACCATAGTCTGGGAAACGGGACATTACGGATGCACGGTACATGTCATATATAGCGTCAGCTGTTTTAGCCTGGTCGTGCCCAGTTGTGTTTTCCATAGCAAAACCAGAGATCTCATCAAGGATAACAGTTATAACGTTATAGCCTTCCCATGCTTCTCTTTGAGAGTGACCAGAGTATACATTTACATTCTTATCAAATTTAATTTCAGAAGCTTTAGGTTCATACTTGCCAGCAAACCATGGAGATAATTCAATTCTTGTCTTGAATCCTTTAAAGAAAACGTTGTTTGCTTGCTGTGCGTTAATAGCAATATTGAGGATATCAATCGTATCTCCTGGTGGCTTCCCATAATATGTTGCTGGATCTTTAAGGCATAGCAAAAGATATACCTGATATGCTACTGAGATTGTGGCTGTGTAGTCCTTACCAGAACCCTTACCAAGTTGAGCAATTACCTCATTACATGTTTGTTTAAATCTAAGCTTACCGTCTTCTTCTCCAAACAACTTTATTAGAGTAGACTCTTTATATATCTGTGACGACTTCTCAATTAAATTATACTGCAGTTCAGACAATGGTGGTAGTCCTAAATAATTTGGATCAGTAACAAATGTTTGTAGGTCTACTGGACGCTCTTCAAATTCTTCTCCGTCAAGTATGTCAATTAAGTCAGAAAAATCAAACGACATCTGCATCCTGAATTACTATTGATTCAACTACACCAGTAATTTGGGACAGTCTCTTAGCAACATCCATCTTACACTTAGGGCAAGATGCTGTTACCTCTTTTAATATACCTACAAGAACTTCTTGCTTTCTTTCAGTCTCTGCAATCTGTGATGCTATCTGGGTATTTTCTAGAACACCTACTGACTGAAGCATGGCTATTCTTTTTGTCTCTATGTCAGCAATTAACTTTAGGGCTCCCGCCTTAACACTAAGCTGCCCGCTTTGATCTGCGTCCTCTACGGTCTTCCAAGCCTCTTTGATAAGCATTGCGTAGTGTTGGTCAGCACCAGAGATAGCCTCTCTCGCACGGTCTCTTATGTTAGAATCATTATGTACAACAGACTTCCACTCTTCAATAAACTCTAAGACTTCTTTTCTAGAGAAGCCTGTGACAGTTGCTATCTGTGTGGCTGAATTGCCCTTGAGGAGCTCCTCAACGACTTTATTCATACGGTCAAAATGTACTGCTGGTTCTATTTCACTCATACTACTATTATACTTCTAGTCGACTGAAATGGCAACCTGAGCCATGGCTATTCTAAGCAAAACTAAATATCCAATTAGATCATCAATATCATTGTCTCCAGCATATCCTTGTGAATTTTTAATTCTATTTAATTTATCATCAATACGAACTTTAAGTTGCTCTACTGAATCTGACTGTGCAAATAATCTCATAGGATTTAGCGCTGAATCCCCATATGAAACATTCTTTTTAATTAGCATCTCTGCAATTTCAAGACACTCAGACATAATTTTATGTCCTGATGGTGCATCTGTTGCCATAAGTTGTAGGTCTGTTACCCACATTTGATAGCCATTATTTTTTTCTGGATAACCCGCCATTTTATTCCTTACTGAACCTGTGATTCATATCGTGTGTCAATTTCCAATATTCTTTGGAAACTTGGTGCCATAGTATAGACATTAAATATTCCTAAATGCCCTTTTCTAAAAATAAACCAATCTGTTGGATCGTCCATTCCTATTGACTCTACATATTCTATCAATTTTTTTGCGCCTTGTCTAGACACAACATAGCAAAGTGTTGACCAGTCTTGGTAAGCTTTTGATATAACTTCATTAATTACATCTGAGTCTGAAAATCTAGGCATCTGATTTTCATGAACAAATAAGCTTAATATGTCATAGTCTTGTGGAACGTTTGACATTGCTAATTCATATTTATTTAAAAAGTTATCATAGAGTAATGAGTCATCCTCAAATATAAGTATGCTATCTAATTCAGTGCTTAGTAAATATTTCCATGATAAGTAGTGGCTTGCAAAATTTCCTATTTCCCCAACCTTAAATCCATCCCAAGTAAATTTAAAGCCTGGGTTATTAATTTTAAAATTTTCTATCTCCCCATCTTTTTTTGCATTTAAAGACTGGATAGGCAGAAGGTTTCCATGAATAGCGTCTGCAATATGATCACGATTATATTTTCTTTCATCGTTTATGTATATAACATGGTAGTTTATTTCTTTATTCATTTTTCAAACACCATCAGCGTATGCTTAATCCAATTATCTGGCATCCTAGATCTCATATCAGTTGATTTTTCTTGATTAAAAATCCATCCAAGATCATGCATCTTGTAAATTATGTAGTCATTATTTTGACAATTTATATGTCCTAGTCCACTTTGTCCCTCAATTGCCCATGACATAATTACGTGTTTACTTGCATTACTAGATATATTATTCAAAAATATATTCTCAAACTCTTTTGGTATATGCTCTCCAACTTCAATTGATATTACAAGATCTGCTTTTTCTATTTCCATTGGAACAGATAGATCTTGTCTTAAAATATTGTGAAACACACCTTCAGTCTGGTGTCCTTCAAATCCAATTAAATTAATTGAGCTATCCATCTCGTATATCTTCTGAAGGTAGTTGCCTTTGCCACAACCAAAATCGTAAACAGACCTTATGCTATTTTCATTTATATATTTGTTTATTTCTTTTGAAAGCTGCTCTATAAATGTATGCTGCCAGTCTTGATTGGATATCCAAAACCCTCTTTCAGACACTACATCAATTTTTTGATTCATTTCTTTTTACTTAGTCCAAACTGATCCACGTACCTCTGTATAGTCATAGCAGAGACATTACATTCTTTTGCAATCTCACTAACTGTTTTTCTTTGTACTATGTACCTTCTATACAGCCAGTCTTTACTTTGGTAAAGCTTCACATTGTTTGCCATTTAAAATATTTTTTATAGTCTGAGTAGCCGATGGCTCTTCTATCTACCCACCAGTCTTCATGATAGTCTCTTACAACAAGAGCATATCCTAATGAATCTAGAATTTGTCTTTGAGCTTCACGCATTGCCATGTTATTTAAAACTAGGTTGGCGTCGTGCTCAAATGTAATTACAGTAAATCTATATTGATTTAGTGGTACAGCCAAAAGTCCATGCAATGAAAGATATGGGTTACCTACAGGGTATCCCTGTGGGTCATATCCGCCATCAATATCTACCTGCAGGTAGTCAATCTGCTTTGGGAAATTGTTTTCTTCAAAGTATTTAATATAATTAAACTGTGTGGCATCTCCAAGGATACATGGATTTTTTCTGTTTGCTGCTACCTCTTCATGGAACTCTGGGACTATCTCAAAAGATACACCAGTCCAATCAAACTCATTCTCAAGTCTATATGTATTGCTTCCATTTTTTGAATGGAATGCTCCAAGCTCTACATAATATCCATTTTTCTTATTTCCTAGAAGATCTAAAACAAAATCTTCTTGACTACTTCTTTCATTCCAGTCTGGGCTCATCTTTTTGTCAACACCTCATTAGAGTAGTGTGCAATGCCGAATGCATCTGCCACGTCAAAATCATTTAAATCTAATCCGTACATCTTATTAAAATAATCTACTGTTCTTTGCTTACGCATATTCCTTAGCTGGTTCTTGTACCAAGAATCTGCATACCCTGGGTTCTTAACCCTTATGGCTTCTTTTTCTGCTTTTGTTGGGTTCTTGTTGCCGATGTATGCTTGCCACGAGCTAGGTGGGATAGTAATAACACTAGCACCACTGGCCATAAGCTCTGCAATAACAACTCCATAAACATATGATAATTTTATCACAGCATCAGGTGATCTGACAAGTATGGCACCTTCTACAACTATATAGTCTGACTTAAGCTCTTCTAGCATGGCATGCATCTTTACCTTTGCATCATATATCTTTTCATATATATCCATGCCAGACAACTCAATCTTTCCCCACTTTAACGGCTGGTTTCCCTCCATTAAGCAAAAAGCAATAGAGTTAGTTGATGCATCTATACCAAGCACACGATGTGCCTTTGTCTTAACCAGGCTACCTAATTTCATCTATAATTTCCTGTAATAGACTTTTTGTTTTGTTTCTTTTCTTTTCACAAGCAGCACAAATTGATTCAGTATTATATCTGCTTAACTGCGCTTTACATTTAATGCACTGTCTAATTGATCCATTTTTGATTGCTTTTTTCTCATAATACTTTTCCATAATTCTTCTGTTTGTTGCAACTCTGCAACATTCATCAGTACAGTATTTTTGATTATGAGTCTTAGGTGTGAATTCTTTTGCACACTCTTTATTTGAACATATCATATTTTTGGCACACTATACATTTCTATCTGAACAGTTCCTACTGGACCAGACTTGTCGTAGCATTCCTTTTTGACTGGACAGTAGGTGCATGGCATCTTGGATTTAGTTGCACCTGCAGGCCTCATTGGTAGATCTCCATTTTGGAAATTGTCCCAGACCTCTTGCATCCATAAGAATGTATCTTCAATTATCTTTTTATTCTTGTCATTCATTGAGACTGGGATAATGAGGACCTCTTGTGTATTCTTATTTTCATAAAGAAAGAATCCTTCTTTGGCATTCTTTAGCTTCATGTATGTAAGAAGTTGTAGCATGTGGTTTGCTGATGACTTCATCTCTGACTGTCTAGTATCCCAAACCTCTTGTTTTGCCGTCTTGATTTCACCAATTACAGTTTCGCCATCATACTCCATGATCAAGTCAATGAACCCACGAATTGGTGGATACTCATTAATAATCTCTTCTTCTTCTGCTACGAATTGAGGCATTGTAGAAATAAGCTTCTGCAGTCTTTCATGTGCCTGTGTTCCTTGTGCCATGTTTGCAACAGCAACAGCATCATTATCATCAATGAACATTGCTCCGCTAAATGCCATGTACCAGTATCTTGGGCATGTTCCATGACCATATCCTAAAGAGCTTGGGCTAAATGATTTCTTTGTCATCTCTCCGTCAGCACGTTTAGTATTACGGTATGACTCATCAAGCAGCTGGGCAAACAACTCTGGGTCAAAGTGTTTGCCAGTATGCTTTTTAAACTTTAAATTTTTTACAATGTCTCTAGCCATTTATGAATTATACCTAACGACATACTTAAGTGCATCTACAAGTTTGTCTATGGACTCCTTTACTGAATAATAAATGTTCTTTTTATTATTGTTTACTGTTCCCGCCTTGTCTTTTGCAATTGTAGAATAGACAGATGCAAGTACAGCAAACTTAGTAGACATAGCCTGTAGCTCCATAATTAAATGTGGAGCCTTAGCTGATGGAACATCTGGGTTCATTAACAATTTTACCACAATTGCCAGCGCCTTATCTAGATGCTCATCATGCATAAACTCATGCAGATCATTAAATTCTGTAATGTCGCTGATGAGCTCTAGTGTATTTTTGTCTTCTGCCATTTATCTACCTTATCTATAAATAATCCAAACGGATAACCAATTGCAAATCCTAACATCAATCCAAATAGGAATGAAACCATTAGAATGGGACCTCAGAATTCATATCCCAAGATGATCCAGATGAAACCTTGTCTCTCATAACTGACCAAGGTGTAAGTCCAATGCTTGAAGCACGAACCTCATATGTGTTTTTAATTTGTCCAGTTTCTTTGTCTTTCCATGTTTCTTCATAGATTACTCCGCTAACTGTTACTTCTTGGCCCTTCTTAAGTGCATCTCTTGACTGCTCAGCTAATCTATTCCATACCTTAACTGTCCACCAAGATGTTGGACCATCTTTCCATTCTCCTGTAGAGTCATCTTTGACTCTATCATTTGTAGCAACCCGTAGTCTTAAACCGCCATTGCCTAAAGTAACTGGGTCTTGCCCAATCTTACCTACTAAATTAATAGTTGGATTACTCATGATTCTCCTCCCAAAATGATATTAGTTCTTCTAATACCGTCCATTCAATAATTCCAAGACGAACCTTGGAATCTGTACCTATTATTATCTTTAACGCTGGGTGCATGTCTCTGCTTACTTTAAATGTATCAGTGCATATTTTAGACCACACTGGTTTATTTAATGTAAATGAAGATGACGCTTCCTTGTAGTCAACAAGGAACTGATTCCATTTGGCATCACCCTTTTGATAATCACCACGTCCGCTGTTCTTCTGTGCCTTTGCACCATCTCTTTTAACTTCTGCTCTTTCTGACATTACCCTACCTGGTATCTAGTCTCATGACCTTCAGCGCATGTCCATTGCATTGTTAAACTTTCAGGATCCCACAACCCACCATCCACATCAAGCTCACATTTAGAACAAGGCCTAATGCCATCAAGACTTTCCAATGTGGAATGAACAGCCTTCTCTTGTTCTTGTTTATTTAAGAATTCATTAAGATTTGGCATTTATTTGCTCAACCAACTCTTTAACTACTTCTGGATTTTCTTTTAAGTATGCTACAGCTTTTGCACGTCCTTGGAATCTTTCACCATTGACTGTGTACCAAGCACCACCCTTTTCTACAACACCACACATCTCTGCCACGTCTAGTGTTTCTCCTACTCTATCTACTCCTAAGATTTCTCCTTGGTAATAGAAGTCATACTGTCCTGAAAGATTAGGGGGGCCGAGTTTGTTGTAATCAATAATCCAATTGACTGGTCTGCCAACTCTTTGCTCAATGATCTTGTCACCGACTTTAATGCCCGCTTTAATCGCATTAGCTTCAGCTTCCGAAGACCATAACTTAATGACCGTGGAAGAGAAGAATTTAACTGCCATTCCTCCTGTCGGAATGTGGGAGGCATGCATAGATCCAAACTGATTTCTCTGCTGTGAGATGAGTACCAATAGTGTATTTTTGTTTGCATAATTTAACATCTTGACTGCATGAGTCATATCCTTTGCTTCTGCTCCGATTTGCTTAGTATCTTGCAAATCTTTCATTTCATTTCCATCTTTTTCAAAATAGATTGCTGGAAGTAGTGCTGAGATTGAATCTACGACAATTAAATCTACTCCTGCATCCATAAGTTTTGTAGCAACATCTACCATGTCATTAACAGTTTTAGCTGGAGAGTAAATTAGCTTAGATGAATCTACGCCTAATGACTCTGCCCATGCTTGATCATAAGATGCCTCAGCATCAATCCAAGCGCATGTTTTACCTTCTTTTTGTGCCATACCAATCATCTGCAAGCAGAACGAAGACTTTCCAGCAGACTTGTTGCCCCAAACTAAAACTTGGCGTCCATATCCAAGGCCACCCTTAAGTGCCATGTTTAAACCAATGCTTGGTGTAACTTGCTTTTCAACCTTTACATCCTGTGCTGATTGAACTCTTGCTCTAGTCTTGGGATCTAGCTTTGCCAATATATCATTTATTTGTATAGTCATATAAACCTTTTCTTTGTATCAGTATAGCATTAAAACAAATTCCCGTGAAGTCTTTGTCTCTCTTTATTTTTATTAATTTTATTATCCATAACTTCGTCTAAAGAATGTTCAACAAATCCTTCATTCATCATTGCAGCATAAAGATCTAGTAGTCTAATAATTACATCAGACATCTCTTCTACAATTTCTTCAGACCCTTTATTTTTACGGACAGCTTCCAAAACTTCAGTAACTTCCGAATGTACGAGAGCAAGTTTATTACCAATTTTGTCATAAGTAATTTCTCCATCCCAAAAACCTTTTTCTAATGCTGTCTCATGAAGAGCTGCAGCAAAAGCATCTAGACCATAATCAGTCAGTAGTACTGTCATCCTTAACCTTTAATTTAAAAACAAATGTTTGATTATCTGAGTCGTAATCAACCTGTAATTCCTTATCTTCATTTAATGCATCAACTAGGACGCTTGTTGGAACTGTTAGCTCCTTGTGCGCTTCTAGTATTGCTACCAATATCTTTGTTACATTTAGCTGTGCAAAGATATCCTCTGGGGCTTCTTCTGTCATAGTATTTCCTTTACATTTAATGTGCCGTCATCTAATTTAGATAGCACAACTTTACACTTCATTCCCTCTCGCATTTTAGCAAGAGACATCTTATACATTGTTGGGAAAACAATTACTCTGGTTAATTCTTTATCCCTATTAGACAATACAATATGGCTCATTGTCTTGCCAGCCTTTGTAGTATATGGAGTAAAGTTAACTACAATATACTCATCTTCTTCTAAATCATATTCTTTTCTATATAGGTAGTCCACAAATAAATCATCTGATTTAGGATCAATATCGCTTACCTTAATATATCTGGCAATACGATTATCTCCTACCAAAATAAAATACATCTGGTTAGTTTCAATTTGTGTTTGTTCTGTATGGAATAGACCAATAGAGCCAGTTTCATCTACAAGCTCAACTCTAGCCCACCCAGTTCCACGCTTAATGCTCTTAACCATTCCAAACATTACAAATGAGCCTAGGTCATCAAAGTCCTGAATTGGTCTTGCTTGAGCCTTAATGCGTGGTGGTATTCCTGCTAAGTTAAATGTTGGAATGCCTAGGTATTCGTAGTAGTTGTCTTTTTCATTACCTTGTCTTGGGTTATCGCCAAAAGCCGCACCACCGATGGAATTAAGAGCAGTGATAGCCCTGCTATTAATGCCACTACCTTTTTTTGATGCTTTATCAATGAAGTCAGCATAATCTTTGTATGGCCTCTTTTCCATAATTTTGTTTGCAATACTGTCTGAGATAAACTTTACCTCAGCTAAACCAAATCGAATAGACTCTCCTTGTAGTGAGAAATAAATGTCTGACTCGTTAATATGTGGGAGCTTAATGCTAAGACCAAGCCTCTTAGCCTCAATCAAATATTCTGTTCTTGCATCCTTATCATTTTCGTTCTTAAGAATCGAAAACATGAATTCCAAAGGGTAATAAGTTTTGAGCCAAGCAGTATAATAAGATAGCATAGAGTAAGCAACAGCATGGGAACGGTTAAAAGAATAACCTGCATGAGCTTCGAAGTCATGCCATAGCTCCTCTGCTTTTTTCTTAGTAATGTGTTTTGAAGCCCCAGCAATAAACTGATCTTTGAATTGGTCGAATTCTTTTGCATCTTTCTTTTTACCAATGATCTTACGGACCTTATCAGCCTCAGACCATGACATCCCTCCTAGGTGTACGCATGCCTGCATAACCTGCTCTTGATATATAATAACACCATATGTGTTTTCTGTAAAAGGCTTAAGGATAGTGTGTGTGTACTCTACAGCTTCACGCCCATGCTTACGATTAATATAGGATGCTCCTACTGTATTCATTGCACCAGGACGAACTAGAGCATTAGATGCTGCTAAGTCTTCAAACTTATCTACACCCATCTTCATAAGAAGGTTTGTGTATGGGGTTGCTTCTGCCTGAAATACACCTTTTGTATATCCTTCGCTAAGCATCTGATACACCTTTGGATCATCCATCTTTAACTCAGAAAGATTAATAGTCTTATTGTGTCTCTTCTTAATTGAACCAAGGGTATCAGAAATAACAGATAAAGTTTTAAGTCCCAAAGCATCTAATTTAATTAGACCAATATCTGCAACTGTATCCATATCATATGCTACTACTGGGATTCTTCCAGAAACTTTATCCTGTGCGTCTTCACGAGATTCCACTGGGGCAAACTTTCTTAGGTCATCCTTTGCAACAACAACACCAGCAGCATGTACTCCAACAGATCTAATTCTGCCTCTTAATCTATCGGCAAGCCAAACAACTTCTGGGTAACGTAATCTAAATTCTTTTGTATTTGGCGAATCAATAAAATCCTCAAATGTATCTACTGATTTTAATGCACGATTTACTTCTTGTAGCGGCACCATAAATACTCGTGCAGCATCTCTAATTACACCCTTATCTTTAAAGTATGTGTAAGTAGAAATAGATGCAACGTGCTTAAACTTCTTTTTTAAATAGTCTTTAACTTCTTTACGACGACGGTCTTCAAAGTCAGTATCAATATCTGGGAAGTCATTTCTTTCTGGATTAATAAATCGGAAAAACAGAAGGTCATACTCAATTGGATCTACATCTGTAATTCCAAGGGCATAGCAAACTAAAGAGCCAGCTGCTGAGCCACGGCCAGGGCCAACACGAATATCATTTTCTTTAGCCCAATTAATCATATCTGCAACGACCAAGAAATATGAGGCAAAGTTCTTTGAGGCAATTACATCAAGTTCTTCCTTAAGCCTGTCCATATAGGCAGGGTCTGAAGCCTTCTGAAGCCTCTCTAAGCCCTTTTCAGCCAGTTCTAGTAGTCTTTCATCGGCATCTGTCTTTGGGACTGGCAGGAGGTCTAGGCCCTGATAGAAGTCGTATTCGCCAACCTTGTCTGCAATCTCCATTGTATTTTCATAAATGTCTGTTCGATTAATTCCAGCCTTATTAAAATCAGCCTCAATTTCTGAGCGTGACTGAATAAACAAATTGTAATCTTGAAATGATATTCTACGGTCTGGGTAAAGATAATTAAATCTATCTAGCATGTCCTTGATATTTCTGGACATATCGAAGTCTGTATCCTTGTCCGCCTTTGGAGATGTAGATAAAATAAGCAATGCTTCTTCTAGTATTCTGTCTTCTTCTTTAGCAAAGTGAGCATCACCTGTTGCCACCGCTTTAATTTTTAATTCATCAGCAAGCTTTAGTAGCGTTGAGTTGATTTCCACAGGGTTATGTGATTGGACTTCCACGTAAAAATCATCGTTAAACATTTGCTTAAAGCTTTTGAGCAGGATCTTAGCCTCATCATCATTACCCTTTTCAATAGCCTTACTAATAAGACCGTTAAGGCATCCACTGAGGACGATAATACCTTCTTTGTAATCATTTAAAACCTCTCTGTCAATACGTGGCTTATGATAGAAGCCTTCATTCCATGCAAGCTCTTGAAGGGTATTAATATTTTCTAGACCCTTTTTATTTTTAGCTAAAAGAATAATATGGTTGTATGCCTGAATAGATTTATCTGTTTTAGATGATCTGTCAAATCTGTCTGTTGGTGAGATGTATGCTTCAACTCCAAGGATAGGCTTAATGCCTAATTCTTTTGCAGCAATCTGCATATCACGATGTGATGCCAAAGTTCCATGGTCTGTAATTGCAATTGCAGTTTGTCCAGCATCTAGCGCTGCTTGGCATAATTCTTTTGGTGAGTTTAGACCATCCATCAATGAGTAGTATGAATGAACATGAAGGTGTGTAAAGCTCATTAGTATCCGCCCAAGCATTCATTTCTAGTATGATAAAGTCTAATCTTTGTCATAGTCTTTTTATTTGGTGCATATAAATCTTCTCCGCAACATGCGGCTTTCATGTACCACTCTCTAGCAAAGAAGTCATACTGCATGCCAGTATAGTTTTCATACTTCTTTGCTACAAATGTAGCAAATGGATCTGGTATTTCTAAGTTAATCATTTCCGCCGTTTTCTATTAAGTACCAAAGGTGGGATTCGAACCCACGCTGTATAGATTTTAAGTCTACCGCCTCTACCGCTGGGCTACTCTGGCAGAGTGGGGAGGTTTCCCTCCCCACCTTTACTACCAGTCTAAGCTGCTGCTAGTAGATGAGTTAGACTCTTCTACTTGTCCGCCTTCACCAGCAAAGAATGACTCCTGGTCAGTGTATGGCAAATCACGCACTGCAGTTGTCTCTAGATCATACAATTCTAGTGCAGATGAGTCAAATGCTGTTTCATCTTTTGCTAGTGGAATGATTGTATAGCTAGTATCTGTCTTTGTACCTGAACGCTTAATGCGCCACATTAGGTTTGTAATTGAGCCCATTTCTCCTGCGTATTCAATCAATGTAGGTGTAATTGTTTTTCCGCTTGAGCCTTGTGAAAGAATTGCTACATATGGATCTTCCTTGCCATCATCAATAAGAACATTGATGTAAAGTCGTGAACGACCCTTCCATCCCGCCTTATAATCTTTACGATGCTGTTCACAACCATAGCACTTGCCTTGGTCATCCATTGTGCAGAGAGCCTTGCGACGATAGTCCTTTGGATTTGTGTGTTCTACTGCAATAAATCCTAGACCATTCTTTTCGTTATATGTTGGTGAGTCTGGGTCAAGCTCCTGTAGAAAACGAATCTTAACGCTTTCTGCATCCTCTAGCTTTGCCCAACGTGCTTTTGTTCCATCTCCTTCTGAGTATGAAGGCTTATCCATTACTTGATTTAGTCCCTTAAGACCTTTTACGATTCCCATATTTTCTCCTTATAGTTGATGGTATAGATCCATCTGTTCTTTTATTATATCACGGGCTCCAAGATTGATATTCAATATTGGATACTGCGTTTTTAATACAGGCTTTAATCTCCTCTTGGGTCATATCGCCTACATCCTTTGCATCATGTGGGTATATCTTACCATATTCATAAGAAGCCCACAAGAGGTCTTTATTGCGTAGCCTGCTTGCTATATTGTTGCCTAGCTCTCTTCCTGCTTGGTCTGCATCTGTCATGATAATTATCCTATTAAAATATTTATTTAATAATGAAATATTATCTGAAGATATGTGGCCACCTAATGTTGCTACTACATTTGGGAACCCTGCTTGATGTACCAAAATAGCATCAAAGTTAGACTCAACAATGATTACAATTCCGCCCTCTTTCTTTGCCCTATGTATATTAAACATGGTTTTGCTTCTTGGAAGGTTGTTGCTATTTTTAAATCTCTTATCAGATATTGATCTACCAACTAAGCCAACTGGAATTCCGTCTGGGCTATGAACTGGGGTAATGACCATGCCAGTTGCATGTGAGTATCCAAGGCCAAAGTATTTCATTGACTCTTCATTAATTCCTCTAGACTCTAAATAATCTCTTGGCTGCTTATTACCAAACAGGTCTGCATGCAGTCTATCTAATACTTCTTGAGAGAACTCTTCAAACTCTGGCCTGTCTTCCATAACAGAGCTCAGCATCTCATCAAAGTTATCAAGAACAACATTTTCTTTTGAGAATACATATCTCATGGCTTGAAAATCATTCTTGTGTAATACTCTTTTAACAAGATCAATCACTGATCCTGATTCTCCACATGAAGGATTAAAGCAAAGCCAAGCACCAGTTGTTTTGCTAATGCTGCAACTTGCACTATGTCTATTTGAATGAAATGGGCAGTAGAAAGCTATCTCAACATCAGTTTCACCAGTACAGTCTAGGCCTATTCCTTTTACTATAGCCTTGATGTGGTCTGGGGCATACTGCGTGGAATCAACTTTCCTTGCGTAATTCCCTCTGACTGCCATGCCTTCTTCTTTCCTACATATACTCCATAGAGTGTCATTAAGAACACCCATGTTTGTCCGTCAAATTCTACCGAAAATGCTGGGTTTATGTCAAGTACTCTTGCATAACCCTTACCCTTCATGTCTTGTGTTAGAAGACTTTCATACTGTGCTCTAACCCTAATCATGTCGGAATCGTCTTTAAACTCAACCCTTACTTGAAATCTTTTTATCTGTTTGTGATTCATCTTTTTGGAAAGGATTCTCATAAATTTCTTTGACGATACCACGGTTGATATCCCAATCTAAATAAAGACCAAACTCATGACCATGTCTGTTCTTTCGTGATACAACCTCAATCATGTTAGTTCCTGGATAGCGGTGCACAGCCATAGCCATATCAGCATCATACTCAATTGCTTTTGACCAAGCAACCTGTGACATCATTGGTGGGTTGTCTTGATCAGATACATCGTCTGCTGTTGCTGCTGTGATGTCAATGATAGGAATGTTATTTGATACAGCAAGCATTTTAAACTCACGTGAAACATTTCTATTTCTTTCAACTTCAGACTGGCTACGCTTATTATCATTAAACAGCTGGTGGTAGTCAAGAATAACTAGGTCTGGCTTATGCTGGTCAATCTTGCCTTGAATAGTTGCAGGAGTAACTTCAGTATTACCCTCGTTTGAAATTAGAATAAAGCTATTCTTGTTTTCAAACTTCTTTGATGACCATGAACGGAAATCATCAATGTTAATATCACCCTTTGAAAAATCAGAAGCCTTAAACAATCCAGAGCCAAGCATTGTATAAATACGGTCACGCATATTTTCTGGAGACATCTCAAGAGAAACAATCATTGGCTTAAAGCCTTGCTCCCAAGCCTTGCATGCAAGGTATGAAGTAAACCATGTCTTACCACGCCCAGGCCATCCAATAGCCACGATTAGGTGTCCAGGAGCCATTCCTGTTGGGTAGGCTAAATCAATTGCCTCAAACCCAGTTTTAATTCCTGGTGATCCACCCATTTCAGCAGAACGCACACGAAGCAACTCCATGTGTCTAATTGCAGCATCTGCATCTGTAATGTCTAAGTCTCTAACATTATTTGTAAACCGACTTAAATTTGCAAGCTGACTTTGCATCTGCTCTAATACTCTTGATGCAGCATCTTCCTTTAATGCTGAGCCACTCTTTAAGATAATATTCTTTAATCGGTTAGACAAAAACTCATTCTTTAATGTATCTAGATAGTACCCTGTCTCTGCCTTTGTTTCTACTGGCTCGAAGTCTTTAAATTTTTCCTGTAGGATTCCTACCTCTGGTACAGCCTTAAACTTATAGTAATACGACTTTAGGCCTTCCCAAATATCTTTATGGGAAGTAAATAACTCATCTACATTGTCTGCAAGAAGGGTGCTGATATCTTTATTCTTACATACTGCAGAGATTAATGTTGCCTCTGTATTCACTCTATTCCGCCTTGCTCTACCATTTTCTTCGTTTCTTCAAGTAACAAACGACGCTTTTCTTTATCTTTTTCTATTTCAATCTTTAGTGCATCCATCTTGTCAAAGTTATAAAAGAAAAATTGTAGTGGATGGCCATTCTTTGTGAGAGAGAAATAGTATATCAGAAGTTCTTTTGCACGATCAAAGCCAACACTATCTATAACATCCTGCATTGCCCACTTCTCACGAAACTTATTGAGTGTAGGAACTCTTCCATACTTTTCCTTATAAAGGTTTTGGTATAGACCAATTAGAATATATGGCTGCTTCTCACTTGCCACGCTTAAGCTCTTCTTCTACTTCTTGAGTTTTTTGAATAAGCTTGTCTTCAACAAATTTGTATACACGTTCTGTTGCATCATCAACATGCTCTCCTTGTCTTACATCATCTTCTACTCCAATACCAATCTTGATACTTTCATAGTTGCCAAGGTTACGTGTAAACGATAGGTCTACCTTTACTCTAGTTGTCATTACTCCGCCTTCCATACAGGTACAAACTTTCCTTCTTCTGTCTTAGTATACAATATTAAGTTGTGTTTGAGAAGACCCAATAACTCTGCTTTTGTTGGCACATCAGAAGAGTGTCCTGAATCTAATATATGTTGATGCATGTCCAGAATGTCTGATTCGCTAAACATATACTTTGACCAATTAGGATTTTCTGGGTCCCCAATTGGATAAATCTTTTGTGGGGTTATTACCTTACCATCTAAGATATAATCTTGGATAGTAACTCTATGTCTGTTCAACATAGCCGCCACCTGTTTTACGCTGTAGGCATTTTCCATGTATTTCTTTACTTGAGAATATGAATACAGCATTCTTTTTTTATCTGGGTAACACCAAGCAACAAGCTCATCTTTTGATCTGGATGATCTTATAACCTTGTGTATCTTATTATTTAAGAAGAAATACCGTAGTTCTTTTGATTTGCTGTTTCTACTTGATCTAGCCATTTACCGAAAGCACTCGTCTCCTTGTTAATCATCCAGCGTTTTCCGCACATCACACAGAACATTTCCATGTGTAGTTTTTGAGAAAATACTCTATCTACAAAAACTCTTCCTCCACATTTACCGCACCACATTATATTGTAAACACCTTTCCATCAACAACACATGAATAGTCTGGAGCAACATGGATCATCTGGATATGTGGGTAGTCATTTACAATGTGTGCAATGGCAAAGCCTTTCTGCCAGTCATGATGCTGCATATATTTCATTCCGTCTGATTTTTCATCACACATATGTCCTAGCTCATAGCCACGAAGAGTTTCTCCCTCTCCATTATTTCTAAGTTCATATGTAACTAAATGTGAAGCAATTCTATGGGAGTGACCTCTAATTAATGATACCTGCAAGTCTTCCATATCTTTTCTTACGGAACCAGTTGCTGCAATTGAAAGCCCATGGTGAACATGGATATCTCCAAAGCGTCGCTTAGGTAGCTCATTATAATAAATGTACTCATATCCCAAAGAATCAAGACTCCATAAAGATTCTGGTGTTACTTCAGAAATATACTCTGGTAACTTTGCATCTACATAATTAAATACTCTGATATCATGGTTGCCAAGTGCTGAGAATAGCTGTGCATCTGGGAGCATCTCTCTTGTCTTAGCATAGAAATCTCTTGCTCCCTTTGCTTCATGACGCATCATAGGAACAATGAGGTCTCCGCTTTCAGTCTTGTGATAATTCAAGAACTCTGCTGAACGTCCTTCTGTATACTTGCTATAGCAAGCCTGATCATCTGTGTCTCCCAAGTAGTCAACCACATCTGGCTTGAACCACTTCATTACCTTAAACCAAAGTGAAATCATCTTGTCATCTTGATAAGGGAACTGCTGGTCAGATGATATCATCCATTTCAAATCGTTACTCATTGTTTACCTTTATACGAAAAAAGTCACGGGTACGTGACTTTGATGTTACACCGTAAGTGTAACATATTTTGTGCGGTTGTCAATACTAGCTAAGCGTTTTAAATTGAACTGCTTGCCATGAGATATATCCATTATCAATCTTTGTATCAGAGTAGATATAGATCTTTGGATCATCTTTAAAGTTGTTTGTTGATATAGTTATATTCTTTCCCTTTGAACCTTCTGATCCAACATTGCCGTGGTAAACTGCTGTTACATATGGCAGCGGGGTTTCTCCACTGAGATCAAATAGCTGTGAGCCTAGCCAGTTAATTGGAAAGCCTTTAATTTTTCCTGCGACTACACCGCTTACTGGTATTCTTCCAGCATCAATTATTGGAACTCTATTAACAGTTTTTTGACCAACTGTTGCATTTTGCAATGAAGCATTCTGCTTAAATAAGTTTGTTATATTACTTTGAAGAAGGTTTAGCTTACTTGGATCTAAGGGCTCTCCTTCCATAAATGTAACTGGTGTAACTGTGTAGTCTGCCATTTTATTCTCCTACTTGCTGTGTATTTTCTTCAGGCTTGTTTGTTAGGTTAGTTATTTCTGCACGAAGGATTGCAATGTGTGTCTCATAATTTGAGACAAGCTCACCAATGCGCTGTTGTAATGCCTGTATTACTAATTCTGCTTTATCCATTTTATTCCTTTTCTCTTATCATAAGGATACCATTATCCCTCTAGGGCGTCAAGCCTTTGCTCAATCCCGTCAATTTTATCTTTAATCTCTTTAATGGCAAGAACAAGTAGGGCTGACATTCTATCGTAGGCAATACTTATTGGGTCACCTTCTAAATCATAGTTTACTACGCCCTTAAACTTTTCAATCTCATCAAGCTCTTCTGCAATTAGACCAGATACAATTTCATCTTCGCCTATATAGTTAAAATTAACTGGGTTGACCAACATTAATGCTTCTAGGTAGCCATCTTTAGAAAGACTATTTATATTCTCTTTAAATCTTCTACTCGACCCAGATACCTTTAGGTAACCAGAAGAGTTTTGAATAATTGCAGTTCCTGTAGAGCCTCCGCCGCCAGCAGACAAAGTGTTTGCATATATTCCACCATCTCCATATATAACTGTCTTTGGGTTTGCAGCGGCTGTGCCTGGTGTATCTGTGCTTCCATTACCACCCATTATTAATGAGTTTGTTAGTCTGGCATTTCTCCATCTATATGTACTATAGTTTGCACCAGCTTTTACTCCTAAGTCTACAGTTCCATCATAGTATGGATAAAATGAGCTTACCCAGCCAGCAGAATTTACTGATATAAATGCGGCAGCGTTTAGTCCAACTGAGGTGACGCTGCTGCGTACATATTGGTTTGAAAAAGCATTTGATGTGGTGCTTATAACAGTAGTTGGGTTTCCGTCAGCATCATTTGATACAGCTCCAGATCCACCATCAATATTAATTGATCCACCAGTTATAATTGCACCACTAATTGATGTATTTGCTGCCACTGCATTAGCTGTTATATCACCAGAGATTACAACTGAAGATGCCTGTAAAACTCCAGCAGAAGACACACTAAATTTACCAGAGCTATTTGTGATTGCTCCAGTTGAAGAAATTGTTAATGTATTTGTTCCATCTGTTGCTGTAAACGAGCCTCCAGAAACAGATCCGCTAAATGTTCCAGACGCTGCAGATAATGCTCCCTTAAAGAATGCATTTCCAGATGAATCAATAACAAATTGCTTAGATATGATTGATCCTTGATTATCAAGAACAATACTCATTCCGCTTTGTGAAAACGGGGCTGTATTTGGTGATCCGCCAGGAGCTGTGTATGTTGTTGACTGTATAGTTCCAGTTCGAATCTTACCACCAGAAATTGTTGTTGTATTGCTATTAACATCTGCTGCAGCTCCAGCTGTACCTATTTTACCAGCAAGGCCAGTAGACAATGCGGTAGTTGTAGCATAGTTAGAAAGGTTTCCTTGTGCATAGCCAGTAATAGTTGCATTTGTCATTACGACAGAACCATCTGCTTTTACATAGAATGGGGCTGATGTGCTTCTTGTGCCACCTGCCCAGAATACAATATCAGATGCAGAGTTTGTATTTGGAGTAGCTATACCAGCTTGATACGTTGAGCTAGCTGCTGTTATCTGTGCGGTTGCTGAATTTAATGTTAGCGTTCCAGAGCTACTTGTTTTTGATATAGCTGTTGAGGTGACATCCCAGTTACCAATTGAAGCAGAAGCCGTTGTAAGCTTTCCAGTAGTTCCATTGATTGTTGTTATGCCATTTGTGCCCGCTGAGTTAAATGTAAGACCTGTTGAGTTCAATATGTATCCAGCACCTGATAGGTTGCCTCCAACAATTGATCCAGAGTATAACGAACCACCATTTGCTATATTGACATTGCCAGTAAATGATCCGCTTGCTGCATTTATATTACCAGTAAGATAAAGATTGGTTCCATTAAAGTACATAAATTGTGTATCTGTTCCAACACGCAATTGTCCTGTTGTAAGCCAGTAGTTATTCTTATTGCCAGTTTTATTTAAAAGTATTCCATGGTATCCGCCAATTGGTGCTGCTGTATTGGCTGGTGTAGTAGTAATAGATGTGTTAATTGAATCTGGAATACCTGTTCCAAACTTAAATAAATCTCCAGTTGCTCCACCAATTGCTAATATTGATTTTAATCTTGCTGCAGCAGATACAGCAGATGCAGCAGAATCAGCTGCTGTAAATGTCTGTGTTGTGCTATATGACTGTGTATTATTATATTGATCTACAGCTGCAACCTGATAGTAGTAAGTTACATTTGGAATAAGGCCTGATGCTGTATAAGATGTTGCATTAGTAAATCCATATTCCCAATTTGGATTTGGTACTGTAGATGGATTATCTGGTGACCAGCGCAGTCTATATCCTCTTGTAGAAGTGTCTGTAGACGCCGTCCAAGAAATCCTTGAAGACAAACTAAAGCCAGTTTGGTCATAAGCATCAACAGTTGCTGCTGCTGTTATGTTAGTTGGATTTGTTGGAGGTGTTGTATCTGCAACTACAACAGACTTTGGCGTAACAGAAACTGCTGTTCCATATTGACCAGCACTTCCATTATTTGCAATAAATCTTGCTCTTACCCAGCGTTTATTTTGATTGCTTCTTGTTATTACTGCTGGGTTAGATGAACCAGAGAAACATGTTTCATATCCAAATGCTGGGTCTGATGTTGCAGTTGACTCTACTTCCTGTATTTCAATACTGCTAAAGGTTTTATCTGCTGGTGTTGTGTAGGAAACTGTGTAACCCTCAACCGCTTCTGTTACAGTTATAGTTGGTGCTGGTAAATTATTTACATATACGTGTGCACCAAATGTTACAGCGGTTCCAACGTTACCATACACATCTACCGTTGACACTGATCCAGCAAACGAAGTCTGTGGCACACCAAATGCTGCGGTATTCTCTGCTAAGCTTAATGCAAATTTCTGTGATGCTGCATTTGTAGCTCTTAAAGTAAAGTCTCTTGTTGTCCCGTCAGTAGCTGTTAACTTGATTAGATAAAAAGATAGGTACTCATTTCCTGTTGACGCTGGATTTGAATTAAAAGTTACAGTAAAGTCTGTTCCAGACCATGCTGGGACAATTGATGTTGGAACTACTGGAGCATCTGCTTTTGCTGTTACATTTACAACCTGATTAAATCCAGACCATGCACCTGTCTTTGATACTGACCTTAGTTTTATATTATAGTCTCCTGGCAATACTGGTATGTTTATTGATCCACCTGTTGCTGGGATTGATCCCTTACTAATATATAAGTTATCTGCATCTGCCGCCCACTTTATGTACACTTCAATTTTATCTAATGTAGCAGGATAAGTACCACCAGTAGCATTTTTACCATCCCATTTAACTGTAATGATTCCCTGTGAGTATGTTACAACCGCTTGTGAGGGAGGTTGTGGGACTGATTCAGCTGGAGCAGTAATTGTTTTTACAGCAGACCAATCTTCTCCAAATGTTCCATCTTTGTACTTCCATCTAAACTCTAATGGATAAATAGTTCCTGGTATCAGGCCTGGTATGGTTACAATAAAGTAATCGCCGTTGTCATATGACTGCGATGTGTCTTTAAGTAAGTCCTGATACTCTGCCATTTTATAGGTTTAGATCCAATCTGTATTCTACATCAACTGTTCTACCAGTTGTCTTATATAGTGGAGAAGATAGTATTGATCTACTTATAATACCAAAGTTTGGATCAAATGTATCTTCATCATTAATTCTAAGTCCGTCTGCACCTATAGATGTTTGCTGACCAGTGGTAGGAGTAATGACAATACCAATTCTATTAATGCTTGTAATGTCTGGTGCATTCACTGCGCTAGCAAAAAATTGCTCTAGGTATATGTCATCTGCTACCTTATATCCTATTGAGTCAGATCCTTCTATTTGTATTTGATAATACTTGTCTGTATCGCTGTAAAATCTAATTTTAATATTAGATAAATTTAAATCATTCTGGTAATATACAAATGATAATGAATCTAGCTTAGAGTATCCTGATAGATCAATTGGGATTATTGATGATATATATTCTTTGGATGAGCCTGTTCCAGAATACATTTCAAGAGTGCTATCTCCTATCTTAGCATTATCATATGAAGATGCTGGGTTCCCGCCT
>JACCEA012417590.1_pt1 | contig 22916 bp, 25 predicted proteins | sample 7449851 | NCBI WGS metagenome assembly JACCEA01 (sample SAMN15323453, study PRJNA562643) | freshwater metagenome | isolation source: river surface water | place: USA:Blue River Watershed | collected 2017-08-18 | reverse complement strand
TTCGCTGAAAGCAAATTATCTGGATGAAAGCCAACAATTCAATACATTGTATGAAACTTTGGTGGAAAAATTCAGAGAATTACACCGCCAGAATCCGAGTTTTGAGAAAACCTTGCTGATTTCAACGATGAAAGATTTTCCTGAAGATGATACTAATATGCAAGTTCTGGGCGAAGCCGCCAAAGAAGCAGGCTTTGAAGTAGCGTTTGACTACATCGAAAATGTGGATTTCTCGGCAGTTGAAGGAATTTTTAAGCAAAACCCTGATAATGGAAGTTTTACAAGATATGATTTTTGGTTTAAGCTCATTCCGTGGGAATACATCGGCTGGGACGAACCAGAATTAGCTCAAATTTTAACCGAAATTTCAAAAAACCAAAAGGCGGTCATTCTGAATCCTGCTTACACGTTGCTTTTTCAATCGAAGGCTATTTTGAAAGTTTTGTGGGAACTCTACCCAAATCATCCTTTACTTTTAGAAACAAGTTCAAAGCCTATTTTTGGTAAAACATGTGTAGAAAAAGTGCTTTTCGGCCGTGAAGGGGCAAATGTTTGCATTGTTTCGCCATCAGGTACCACCGAAACCTCAACCGAAGGAGATTATTTTGAGCAAAACACAGTTTTTCAAGAATATACCGAGTTTGTAAAAGATAATGTAGGAAATTCTCAGACGGCGTTCCGCTATCAGGCAGGTGTATTTTTTGTAGGTGAAGCCTGTGGGCTGGGCTACCGTAGAGGCGGAAAAATTTTAGATAATAAAGCTCAATTTTGCGGACATTTGATTGAATAGTCAAACTTTTAGAACATAAAAAATCCTTACAGAATTTGATTCTGTAAGGATTTTACTTTCAATCTATATCTGATTAAAACGATTTTGCAATATTTGTAAACTCTCTTGATTTCAATGATGCTCCACCCACTAAGCCACCATCAACATCTGGACAAGCGAAAAGTTCTTGAGCATTGGCTCCGTTTACGCTTCCACCGTAAAGGATAGAAATTTCGTCGGCTACTTCTTGGCCATATTTTGATGCCAAGTGGTCTCTCAAGACTTTGTGCATTTCTTGTGCTTGGTCGTTTGAAGCTGTTACGCCCGTACCGATTGCCCAAATTGGCTCATAAGCAATCACGGTTTTCTTCAAATCTTCAGCCGAAAGGTGGAAAAGACTATTAGTGATTTGTCCACAAACGAAATCGAAATGAATTCCTTCGTTGCGTTGCTCCAAAGTTTCGCCACAACAGAAGATTGGCGTAAGGCCTTCTGCTAAAATAGCATCTACTTTCTCCGCTAAAAACGCATCAGACTCATTAAAATACTGACGACGCTCGCTGTGACCAATAATCACGTGACCAACGCCAACCGATTTCAACATCGGAACTGAAACTTCACCTGTATATGCACCCGAAGCCTTTGGATAACAGTTTTGAGCTCCTAACGAAACCTTTGGCGTATCAATCATTTTTCCGAAAGTACCTAAATACGGAAACGGTACGCAAATCACCACTTGTACGTTGGGATTTACAACTTCGTCTTTTACCATATTTACTACTTCTGAAAGTAAGATTTGACCTTCTTCAAAAGTCTTGTTCATTTTCCAGTTACCAGCGGCGATTTTTTTTCTCATTGCTCTTAGAATCTTTGGTTAATTTTTAGTCGATTAGGCATCAATAACCATCGACATTATATTTTCAACTAATTGATTGTAAACTATTTAAAAATCTATTTTTCTTAAATAGCCTCGCAAAGATACTCGTTTTTTATTTGTTGAGTAAAACAATTTTCTAAATTGTTCGACGACGGCACAATTCAAAGAATTATATTACAACCAAATTTCCATTGCTACATCAGCACGTTCGTAAGGCGATGTAAAGTTGTCTATCCTACTAAAGCCCAATTTTTTATACAAAGTCAAGGCTGGGGTAAGAGTCGAATTGGTCTCAAGATATACCCTTCTTGCTCCTAATTCACGGGCTTTCTGGATAGCGGCCTCACCAATTAGTCCACCGATGCCTAAACCACGGGCGGCTTCACTTACACCCATTTTACAGAGTTCATAAGAGCCATCTCCCATTGGTTTAAGAGCCGAAGTACCTAAATACTCTTCGCCACGTTTGACCAATAATACAGCTCCACCAGTTACCAAGAAATATTTTTCGGGGTCTTCGAGCGAAGCCAAATCGCCTTTTTCTACTTTAAAGTATTTCTCAATCCACTCATAATTAATTTGTTTAAAAGCCAACTTTTGAGCTTCATTCTGCGGGTCAAGTTCGATGATTTCTATTTTTTGCATGATAACTTATAGTTTAGAAGCCACATCTCGAATCGTATCCAACAAATATTCGATTGATTTTTCAGTTTTTCGATGATTAATAATACACGCCCGAAGCACAAACTCTCCATTTAGTTTTGTGCTGGTAATAAACACCCGTCCATCGGCTTCGAGGGCAGGAATTAATCGTTGATTTAAGACCGTGATAGCCTCATTATCTGTTAAATCTCCTTTATACCTAAAACACGCTACGGCTAAATCGGCCTTTGATTTAAGTTCAAAATCGTTCGATTCCGACACAAGTTTTACCAAGTAATTGGTCAAATCAATATCTTTCTGAATCATTTCTTGAATGCGGTTAAAACCATAGGCTTTTACCGACATCCAGACCTTAAATGCCTTGGCATTGCGAGAAAGCTGGAAATAGTGTTCGTTAAATTCCAGACGAGCATTGATATTTTCTTGCAATTCAGTAGCCAAATAATCGGCTTCTTTATAATAAGTATCACGCATGATATTCCAGCTTTTTACCAACACACAGCCGATTTCGAAAGGTTGATAGAGCCATTTATGAAAATCAAGTGCCACAGAATCGGCACGCTCCAAACCTGCATACTTTTGCTTTAATGAGGGCAAAGACGCCCCTAAACCACCATAAGCACCATCAATATGAAACCACATTTTATATTTTTGGGCAATATCAGCCAAGGTATTGAGGTCATCAATCGCACCAGTATTTACAGTTCCAGCATTTCCTATCACACAAAAAGGCATCAATCCACTGGCAATATCAGTTTCGATTTGCTTTTCAAGTGCCTCGGTATTAATCGTCAAATCAGCATTTGTATCTATGTGTCGAAGTTGATTTGTACCGATACCCAACAACGAAAGACTTTTATCTGTGCAGTTATGAGTTTCTTTTGAGCAATAAACCATAAAGGGTTTTAGGCCAAAAAGTCCGTTACGTTTAATATCAAATTTCTTAAAAAAGATATTTCGAGCAATCGTCAAACCTGCCAAATTCGCTTCTGAGCCTCCACTCACCATCGCACCACCCGCTTCTGGCGTGTAGTCAATCATTTCGGCTGCCCATTTTATTACACGTTTTTCGATTTCGGTCATAGCAGGAGCCAAATGCCATTTCGTATTATTTTGATTGACGGTAGAAAGCAACAACTCGGCCACCGTCGAAATCTGATTTCCGCCCGACATCACGTAGGCGTACATATTTTTGCCCAAATTGCCCGTTGCACTATCAAAAACCTTTGTTTTTACCTCGTCGAGCAGTGAAAAGCTGTTTTGGCCTGTTCGAGGCAAAGGTTCATCAAACCAACTTTCAACTTCTTCTTGCGAGCTTACATTAAAGCCTTTTATATCATCAAGGTGTTCATATTTTGCAAGCACCATCGAAGATACTTGCTCTAAAATTTGGCTAAACTCTTCGTTACTAAAATCTAAAGTTTTATTATTCATAGGTCATTTATTTTATTGTTAATCGGTAAATTTTCAAGCCCTCAATGGCTGGGTGTTTGTAGGTTGAAGGCGTACTTTCAACAGGCATTAACTCAAAACCATTTCGCTCATAAAATCGGTGGGCGGCTTTTGCGGGCGGTGGTGTATCGAGCCATAATTCTTGATAACCTTTTTCTTTGGCATATTGAAGCAATGTTTCAAAAAGGCGTTGGGCTAAATTTTCATCTTTGTTTCCACGCATGGTTTTATCCAAAAACATTTTTCGGAGCGACGCTTGTCCATCAGTAAGAGGCTCCATGCCGATGGTACCCATCAATTGGTTATTTTCATCGAGTGCTATCCAAAATCTACCATTTTTGTAGAAATTGGCAATATTGGGTAAATCGGGCTGGTCTTGAGCGGTTAAACCTAAGCCAAACTCATCGTTTTGAATGCCCAAAACTAATTTTTCAACTTGCTTTTGGTAATCTTCTGAGTATATCTGTATGGTGGTTTTCATACTATTTTTTGGGATTGTATTTGGTAGGATAGCTTGATAAACTATTGAAGCAATACTGACAGGTTACAAACCTGGCCTACTACTTTTAGATTCTTGAAACTCTTTCATGCGTTCGGTGTAAGATTTTGAAGCGAAAAATGCCTCCATTTCTTCTAAAGCATCTAAAACATTAGTCGATTGCGATTCCACAACTTGGCGGTTTACCTCCCTGATATCATCCCAAATTAATTGTAGCTGTGGTAACATACTAAGTCCTTTCTTGCTTAGTTTCAATAATCTTTTGCGAGCATCTTCTTTCGATTTTGTAGAAGTTATCCAACCTTCTTTTTCTAATTCTTTGGCCAATTGAATAACCGCAGGATGCGAAATATTGAGTTTTTGAGCAATATCCATAATACCTGCTTCTTTTTCTTGCGAAAGTAAATAGTACAGCGGAAACCATTTTGGCTCGAACTCAACCCCCTTACTTCGATAAAATTCTGCTCCCGCTCGCATGATATAATCACTCATGCGTTTCATTCGGCTGGCAATAATGAGCGGACCCAGTTTTGAAAAAACATCTTGCATTAGGTAATTAGTTACGTAATTGATTACGCAAATGTAACACAGTTAAAAAGATTTACAAGAAAGACATGACTATTTTTTATTTACTTTCACGAAACAAAGCAAAATTCGGCTTGAATATTAGGTCAAAACAAGGATTTTTTTGCATAAAACTAAAGTATTAGGCTCAAAAACATTGATTTACCTATACTTAAATCTAATCTCAACAAAAACGGATATGCGGTTCTACCCAAGCTATTTTCGGATGAAATTTGTGATAAACTGGCCGCAACCTATAATGAGTTAGAGAATTTTTATTGGTCGAGAATCACCCACGAATGTAATCGAAAGGTATAATTTTTCATGATGCAGAGTGAGAGTAAGATTCATTGCCGTCAGCTAACAGACGGCAATGAATAGATGCACAATTTAGAAAATTGTGCTACGAACGCCCCATTTCCCAGCCCAGAATTGCCTTTTTGCGAGTTATTCCCCAGCGATAGCCGCCAATTCCTCCTACTTTTTGTAGTACTCGATGGCACGGAATAATATACCCCAGTCGATTACTCCCAATGGCCGTTCCAACTGCTCGTTGGGCAGTAGGCTTGCCAATGGCATTGGCAATGGTTTCGTAACTCACTATCTGGCCAAACGGAATTTTAAGAAGTGCCTCCCAGACTTTTATCTGAAAATTTGTACCTCGTAACAAAAGCGTGAGTGGTTCGTTGGTATTGGTGTTTTCATAGAAAATTTGTTTGATAAATGGCTTCGTGAAGGTATTATCAAAAATGAGTTTAGCTTTTTCAAAATCTTGTTGTAATTCTTTTATTATCAACTCTTTCGTTTCTCCTTCGAGAAATCTAAAATCGGTAATTCCTCGCTCAGTAATAGCAATTAGGCATTCGCCAAAGGGTGTTTCATGGATTCCGTAATGAACTGTTAATCCTTGACCTTTTGCTTTAAATTCGGCAGGAGTCATGGCTTCATAACTCACAAATAAATCATGTAAACGGCTCGAACTCGAAAGCCCCGACTCGAAAGTTGCTTCTAATAAATTATTACTTTCGGCGAGTTTTTCTTTGGCAAATTCTTTGGTCAAAAATCGCATAAAACGCTGTGGACTTGTGCCTGCCCACTTCGAAAATAATCGATTAAAATGGAACTCCGAAAGTGCTACGTGGTCGGCTATTTCTTTCAGAGCTGGTTGATTCTGAAAGTTTTCTTCGATAAATCGAATTGCTTTTTCTATTCTATGATAATCTATATTTTCTTGATTGTCAGTTATTTCCATTTTTTTCTTATTTGAATTATGTACCAAAATTACGATACTGATAAATGGATAACAATCTGATTTTTGCGAAATTCGATGGTCAAAGAACGCTGGCAAGGTTTTGAACCTTGCCAGCGTTAAAACTGATTTTACACCAACTGTTTGTTAGAAAAAAGTTGTTTGATTTTGGTGGAAAGGCTTGGTTTTGTTTCGATTTTAAATTTTATTTTATACTTTTTGATGATACGAGCCGAAACAATTCCGAGAATGACACCTGGGGCTGTCCAAGTGAGAAGGAACATAAAACTTGGTGTATTCTCAGGCAAAAATCTTGGTACGATATTGACACAAAAAGCCGTGACTGCTGCCGTGTATGCTCCCATCATTTTACCAGCGTGAGCAAAAAACCAGTGCATTTTGTCAGCTTTTACATAACCCAAGTAGAACTTTAAATCTCCATAAGCATTTGATACACTCACTGTTCCGAAAATGAAGAACAGGATATTTAAACTTCCAAATTCTTTGGCTGGATTTAAAGTTAAATATATTCCATAAGCCAACATACACACACCCGAAAAACCAATCAACCAAGCCCCTATTTTATCTACTAAAGTTGGGCGTAAGCCTTTTTTCATGGCCAACATCCTTTTGCCTGACCAGTTTGGGTAAAAACTCACGATGCCAATTCCTAAGAAAAATTGGTATTTAAGATTGGTCGGATACAAAACAAAAAAGATAGTAGTCGTAACGAATATCATAAACATTGACCAGTAGAAAACTACACCTGCACGATTATGTACTTTTCCGCCTTTATTGGCTAACATCGCCACCAAACCAGCTATCAATGATAAAATGCCACACAAAACATGAATCGCAATTGATGACTTATAAAGAAGTGTTTCCATTGTTGTATATCTTATAGGGGAATAATTAAAAAGAAAATAAACCAATTGTAATATTTTTGTTTTCATTCAAATCGAAGGCACATTGCTCGAAATTTGGTGGTCCCATAAGCATCGTTAAGTTTGAAAAACCAAAGGGTTCGGCTGGCATTTGTCCGCTCATATCGAGTTTGTTATCGCCGTTTAAATCTTGGTATAAAACAATGGCATATTTGCCTTCCAGTATTCCTTCAAACTTCAAGTATACTTCTCCTTCTTTGGTTACTTCGGCGGTAGCTGATTTTACTCCTCTACCTTGTGGAAAGTTATTTTCATCATTCGAAATCGTAGCTAAGATTTTACCAGTTCGCTGTTGAATACCTTTTACCGTAACAGTTACACTGTATTTACTTTGAGCAAAAGTATTAAATGAGATTACTGCCATAAAAGCAATAAGGATAGTTGGTTTGAAGAGCATTTTCATTTGAGTATGTATTTATGTGAGATGTTTTTTGTGTTATTTGAATGACACAAAGGTAGAACGACTCAAAAAGCTACCCAAATGAAAGGGTTGATTATCAAATAGTTGGGAGGTTTGACAAAGCGAAGGGAGGTTTGACAAATACGTGGGACGAATGACAAAGGTCCATTTTAGTTTTCAAAGTATTATCTTTGTTTTTCACCAATAATATCTCTGTATTCTATGGTTCGAACTATTACGGCTAATGATTTTGATTTTATTTATGGACTTTATATGAACCCTGCCATTAATCCGTATTTACTTTACGAATTAATGGATAGAGAAGAGTTCACGCCTATTTTTAATGATTTACTAAAGCAGAATATTATCTTTATTTATGCTGATGAGGGACAAAATATAGGAATGTTTAAACTCATTCCCTTGCATCACCGAACCAAACACATTAATTATATTGGTGGACTTGCTATTCATCCTGATTTTGCAGGAAAAGGTTTTGGTTCTAAAATGATGGCAGAAATTATTGATTTGGGCAAACAAAGAGGCTTGAAACGACTCGAACTTAGCACTGCAACCTTCAATACCAAGGCCATACAACTTTACGAAAAACACGGTTTTGTTTTTGAGGGAGTCATGAAAAACTATACCTACCTCCAAGCCGAAGAGCGTTTTATTGATGAGCAATTAATGGCTTATTTGTATTAAACTTTTCGATAACGGCTGTTTCACCTCATTCTATTAACATTGAACGATGCTTTGAAAGTTTATTTCAATCGTTCAACGACTTCGGTGTATTTCCGAGCTACGGGTACGAGGAGTTCAGGAGCTACGAGGTGAAGTTTGTAGCCTTGTGCATTGCCCGTTACTTTATCTACTTTATCGAGATTGACAATAAATGAGCGATGACAACGCACAATGTTTTCGGAAGCAATTTGGCCTTCGAGGCGAGTGAGGCTACTACGTAGAAGCTCTTTTTGTAGTTTGCCTTGTTTTTCGTAATAGATGGTACAATAGTTATCAGATGATTCAATGAAATAAAGAGCATCTGAGGTTAGTTCTATCGAATCTTTTTCATTCTCGGCAATAAGTTTCAACCGAATAGGTTCTTTGATTGGTGAATTATCTTCATGATTCTGTTGGTTCAAGTCTATCTCGGACGTGTGATGCTGAAGAACGATTGGCTGAGTATACTTCTTTAGTTGGATAATATAATTGAGCATTACTCCGAAAGTAGCTGGAAAAATACCAATAATCATTACGCCTATGAGCATCCAAAAAAAACTTTTTAAGCTAATGTTGAGATTAAAAGCAAACCTACTAAAAAACATATTGACGACCGTAATCATCAAAATAAGAAGCAAGATTGAAAGAATTTCTTTGCCTACATTCCAAGTTGCTTCGCTGTAATACTTAGGAAAACTTTTGAAAATCACCAAACGTAAAACGAGACCACACAAAGCGGTAATGAGTCCGTAACACGTCAAATACCAAAATTTATTGGGGTCATGCCACTCCGAAACCCCCAAAGGCTGAAATAGAATTAAGAATAAGGCAATAAAAGTACCTTCTCCGATACTTTGTATGAGTAAACGTAAATTGGATTTCTCGCCAAAAGGGTAAGGCTGTCGAAGAATTTTAAACATTTTCTCTTTAAAACGGACGCCAATTAGCAATTTGGTTAACAAAACTTGGCACCACTTCTGGGTACATCGCAATCATTATCACCACACCAAAAATAGCCCCCCACCAGTGAGCCGAATGGTTGATGTAGCCATTTCCACGCTGCATTTCATAATAAGTAAATGCCAAATAAAGTATGGCAAAAATAAAAGCAGGCATTGGAATAAAAAACACCGCCAACTTTGCCGTAGGAATGAATAAAATTGCCCCAAAAATTACGGCAGACACTGCTCCTGATGCTCCGAGCGAGTTATAATTACCATCTTTACGATGCTTAAAAAATGTCGATAAATCTGAGACTACGATTGCCACCACATAAAAAATTACATACGCCACCGAGCCAAGGCGAGGGTCGTTATCGAATTTCTGGATGAAAACTTGCTCAATAAAATCACCAAAACTGTATAAAGTGAACATATTGAAAAACAAGTGCATAAAATCGGCATGAACAAAACCTGAAGTCACGAAACGATGATATTCACGGTTGCGGTCAATAGCCTTTGGGTTCATCATCCAACTGTAAAGCATAGTTGGGTTGCTGAGAGCGTAGAGACTCACACCTACCGTAACGATAATAATTAATAAATTTGCGGTTAATTGCTCCATTTTTTTATTTTTTCTGTCGACTGTGGACTATCGACCGTGGTATTTTTAAGATTCTCTTTCTATTAATTGTTTGGCAAGCTCAATCAGTGGCTGTTTTCGTTCGGCCGAAGCATTGAGTTTTTCTAAATCTGCTAAGCCTTTATCAAAAAACGAATTCATTTTTTGTTCGGCTAATTGTCTGATATTCAAAGCATCATAAATGGCTCTTACAGCTTTTACTTTTTCATCTTTATCAAATTCTTTGGCATCAATCCATGCTTGTAGCTCGGTTTCTTGTGCCGTACCTTTTCCGATTTCGAGGGCCTTTAGCAAAAGCCACGTTTTTTTGTTTTCGATAATATCGCCACCCACTTGTTTACCAAACTTTTCGGGGTCGCCGTAAACATCCAAAATATCATCTTTTAGCTGAAAGCCGATACCGATATTTGTACCAAAATCATACAATAGTTGCGTCGCTTCTTCACCTGCTTCGGCAATCAAGCCTCCTAATTCTAAGGCAAAACCCAGCAAAACCGATGTTTTTAGACGAATCATATTAATGTACTCGTCTTCCGTAACATCATTTCGAGTAGCAAAATTCATATCCCATTGTTGTCCTTCACAAACTTCGGCTGCCGTGCGATTAAATCTTCTGATTACGTGCTTAAAAATTTTATCATCAACGGCTGTCATCAATTCGTACGCACATACGAGCATCACATCACCCGAGAGAATCGCAACGTTTGCATCCCATTTTTCGTGTACGGTTGGTTTACCTCTACGTAATGGAGCGGCATCCATAATATCATCGTGCATGAGCGTGAAATTATGAAAAACCTCTACGCCCAATGCTGGCTTTACAGCTTTTTGCCAATCATCCACAAAGATATTCGTGGCCATTACTGTGAGCAACGGACGCATTTTCTTCCCACCAAGCGACATCAGGTATTCGATAGGTTCGTAAAGTTCGACTGGGCTTTCGCCGTATTTTGTAGTGGCAATTTCGGTTTGAATTGCTTTAAGAAAAACTTCTAATGACATATTTTTTGTGGAGCGAACTTCCAGTTCGCCAAAAATCAGATACACGGATTGAACAACAAATAACGCCAAACTTAATAAAACTACCAAGCAAATTTATAGCACTCAGCTGGAGTTAACTAAGAAGGCACTCAGTATCAACCTATTAATAAGTGTTTTGGTTTAAAAATTCAAATCGTTTTTACTATTTTAGAACATCCGAACCTAAAGCAAAAACGCCACTACGAAAAATCATAGTGGCGTTTTTGCTTTTACCTAAGCGGAGGGTTAAGCATGAATATTCCAAACCCAACCGAATGTATCTTCTACTTTGCCCGTACGAATATCGTTCAACGCATTTTTCAATTTTGTTGACATCGAATCAGCCGTAATTTCTGGCAAAACATAATCCTTACCGTTATAACCAATGGCAGCAAATGGAGAAACCACTACGGCAGTTCCTGCACCAAATACTTCGGTTACACTTCCGTTTTCGATTCCAGAAATAATTTCTTCTACCGAAACTCTTCTTTCTTCTACTTCAACACCCATTGATTTAGCAATTTGAAGCAATGTATCACGTGTGATACCCTTCAAGATTGTTGTGCTTGTGTTTGGCGTAACGAGCTTACCATCTTTCACAAACATTACGTTCATTGTGCCCGACTCTTCAAAATATTTATGCTCGATGGCATCTGTCCACAATAATTGTGTATAACCTTGCTCCTGAGCCAATTTTGCTGGGTATAACGATGCAGCATAGTTTCCTGCACATTTTGCGTAACCCACGCCACCCGGAGCGGCACGAATAAACTCAGTTTCAACTTTCACTTTTGGTGGAGTTGAGTAATATTTTCCTGCTGGACTCATAATAATCATGAAGCGGTAGTTTTGTGAAGCACGCACACCTAAATATACATCGCTCGCAAACATAAACGGACGCAAATAAAGCGAGTTGTCTTCGCCTTTTGGTACCCACGCAGCATCAATTCTTAGTAATTCTTCTAAACCTCCGATAAAGATTTCTTCAGGAACTTGTGCCATGCACATACGCTCAGCCGAAATATTGAAACGCTTGAAGTTCTCCAACGGACGGAACATCAACACTTCATCTTTATCATTTTTGAAAGCTTTCATTCCTTCAAAAATCGATTGTCCGTAATGCAGTGTAGCCAACGCTGGGTTGTAGCTAATATCGCCATAAGGCATAATCTTTGGTGTTTGCCACACACCATTGATGCAGTCAGCAACCAACATGTGGTCAGTAAATACTGTTCCGAAAACAATGTTGTTGGGGTCAAGTTGTTGGATTCGGCTCTCAGCAACCAACGTAACGTCTATGTTAAGTGTTTCTGTCATAAACAAAAAAATTTGAATGAATGGCGATTTAATTTCCTTTAGCCTAAGTGTGGCACACTCGACTAATTTAGTTATTTCTACTTGCGAAGTAACAAATAATATACCACACTGTCAAGGAAAAATGCAAAAATAGTTGTCAAGACAATCTTTTTTTTATTGTACCTTACTTTCTTCGTACAAAACCTGCAAAACTGTCTGTCCTACAGCCTTTAAAGTAGCTTTATCAATGATACTCATGTTGTCTTTTTGGGTGTGATGATAATCCCCAAACGTATTTCCTGTAGTTGGTCGTAAATCACAAATATCAATCATCGGGATTTTGGCATTGACGTTTACAGGTACGTGGTCGTCAGTGATATTTCCAAAGTCTTGATTCAAGAAATATTGACTATACCCCAATTGGCTCGCAATCCCCCAAACGCTGTTCATCACGGCAGGAGCATATTGCATTGAAGCGTTATCCTTCGTGAACGTTGCACCTTTTGCTCCAACCATATCAAACAAAATTCCGAAATAAGCCGAGTAATTGGGTTTATGTAAATTTCTTGACCAATACTCCGAACCCATCAGCCAGCCGCCATTCGGAATCGTTACTTCTTTGGTGTAGCTGCTTGGTGGCCCCCAATCTTCTACATCAAATAACACAACATCGATGCCAATGTTTGGTTTTTGGGCTGAATTTTGAATCGTACGCAAAATCTCAAAGATTACAGCTACGCCACTTGGGCCATCGTTAGCCGAATCGAATGGTTTATCTTTAGCCGTCGAATCATCATCCGAAAAAGGGCGAGTATCCCAATGCGAGGCCAAAATGATGCGTTTGGTTGCTTGTGGATTATACGTTCCAATGATATTGCGAGCATTTAATACTTTACCATCGTAGGTTACAGGTTTGAACTTTTGCTCAATTACTTCACAACCCAATTTTTTTAGTTCGCTGGCCATCCAATCGCCACATTTTACGTGTGCCGACGAATTAGGAATACGTGGACCAAACTTTACTTGTTTTGCTATGTAATTATACGCCGTATCGGCATTAAACGAAGGAGCAGCTACAAGTTTCACAGTTTCGGTTGTGGTAGATGTTTCTTCCGAGCTTGCCGTTTGTTTACAACCAACAAAAGCCGTAGAAATGGCAAAAACAGATAAACAACAAGTGTATTTCAGTAAATTCATAATAAAATTTATGTAAAAAAGATTGCCTTTCAGCAAAGTGTCGCCAGTGGTTGAGCAAAGTTATAAGTTTTGCTTCTTTTCTACTAACGTTGAACCGAATTAAGTATTTCAAACATCGTTTTTTTGATTAGCTTTGTGGAATAGAATTTGAGACATGAGACAAAAGACAAGAGAAGTTTCGCAAACTCTTTTTCTTCTTTTGCCTCATGTATATTGTCTACTATCTGATAAAAAATGACCATAGAAGAAGCACAAAAGATTGTTGATGAATGGATTACGACCATTGGCGTAAGGTATTTTAACGAACTGACCAATACGGCAATGCTCATGGAAGAAGTGGGCGAAGTAGCCAGAATTATGGCACGCCGCTACGGTGAACAGTCGGAAAAGGAATCGGATAAAAACAAAGATTTGGGCGATGAAATGGCCGATGTACTTTTTGTGCTGATTTGCTTGGCTAACCAAACGGGTATTGACCTCACGGAAGCACTCCGCAAGAATCTCGAAAAGAAAACCAAACGTGATTTATTACGCCATAAAAACAATGAAAAACTGAATCCCACCGCCTGATGTTTACAATTCTAAGACAAGCCTTCCGTCGAACTGCTCAAAACTGGCAAATAGTTTTGGTTATATTTCTCGTAAACTTCACTTTGGGGCTTATCGTTGCTTTTCCAAGTTTTAGTATCATCAAGGCCGAATCTGAACAGTCATTGGCATTTGAAAAACTAATCAAAGATTTTGATTTTACAGTTTTCTATGATTTCATGCAAAAAAACGGTAAATCATTGATTGCAATGATTCCTGTTAGTTTAGTGCTAAGTGGCTTTTATATGGCACTAAATATATTCTTTTCGGGTGGAATTTTGAGTCAGTTTACCGTGCGTGATACTTTCAAATTGAATGAGTTTCTGAAAAACTCTGGGCATTATTTCCTCCGATTCTTCTTATTATTTTTGCTTCAAGTTGTTTTTCTTGTCATTGCATTCATAGCTATTTTTGTCGTATTCGGTATTTTTGGAGCAATAGCCAATGGAAAAACAGAGCCAACCTTTGTGGCTTGGATGATTTTTCCGAGTGCTTTTACTTTTGTAAGCATTACTTATTTGCTCAACGTAGGCGACTACGCCAGAGTCTTATTGCACCGAGATGAACTACTGAATCCGTGGAAAGCGTTTTGGAAAGCAACCGACTACGTTTTCCGAAATCTCAAAACCATGCAAATCTATTGGGCAGTGGTTGTGGTTAACTTGGTAGTGATGTTGGTTTATCTTTTCCTCGAATCAAGTATCGGCATGACTTCGGGTTTTAAAATCTGGTTAATGTTTATCATCCAACAGTTTTTTATTTTGTGCAGAGTTTTTATTCGCACTTGGAATCTTAGCAATGCCTTTGATTTTGTTTCGCTCCGCCCAATTCCGCTCACACCTAAGCCAATAGTTATTGAGCCTGAAGTTATAGAAGAAGTAAGTCAAGAACCTGAGACAGACAAATAACAAGATTCGGAAACTAAACTTTCTGAGTAAGAGATTTGTTGTCTGAAAAACAAAATAATCAAAACCTTAGATGTCAATGAACACTGCACAAGGATTTTACGAGGTTTACAAATCTTTACCTAAGAAAGTACAAAAAGAGGTAATTGATTTGATAACACATGATAATGAAGACTACATTCAGATTTGCCTTCCAGCTTTGGTTGACGGGTTGACCGAATTGAAAGAAATTAAAGCGGGCAATAAACAATCTCGACCTGTTAGTGAATTACTAAAAGAATTGAAAGATGGCGTGTAATATTCAAACTCTCCAACATTTCGATAATAGATTCAAACGATTTGCTAAAAAATTTAAAACCCTACCAAACGAACTACTCCAACTTGTAGAACTTTTAAGTAATAACCCAACTCAAGGCATTAGTTTAGGGGCGGGTTTGTATAAAATTCGTTTAGGAAGTGAAAGTAAAGGTGGTGGAAAAAGTGGTGGTTTTCGTGTAATCACCTATTATTTAGAGCAAACAGTAGAAGGAGAAACATTGTATTTGGTTACAATTTATGATAAATCTGAAGAAAGTAGCGTAAAAAAAGATAGCTTAATTAAATTGGTTAAGTCGATATAAGCTATCAAAAATACTTAAAAATGGAAGATACAATAGTAAATAGAGTTGCCAAAAGTGGGCTACTATCGCTCGACTTAGAAGATTATTACCACGCAGGCGAACGAGTAATATATGATTTGAAAGACAATCTTTTCATGGGCTTGATTCTGAAAGAAAAAGATTTTAGAGAATTTATCAAAGCTCATGATTGGAGTAAATATTCGGGCAAAAACGTTGCCATTACTTGCACCGAAGATGCCATTGTGCCAACTTGGGCGTATATGCTTTTGGCAATTCAGCTCGAACCTTATGCTCACATGGTTATTTTTGGAAGTTTGGCCGATTTAGAAACCAAACTTTACGAAGAAGCCCTTTCAAAAATCAATTTCCAAGAATATGAAGGCATAAGAGTAGTAGTAAAAGGTTGTAGCAAAGTTTCGGTACCTACGAGTGCGTATGTAGAAGTCACACGTCGTTTGCGTCCGTATGCCCAAAGCATCATGTTTGGCGAGCCTTGCAGCACGGTACCACTTTATAAAAAGCCGAAAGTATAATTCTTGCATAATTTTCCGTAATTTTGCGACCCGTTTGTACCACAATTCTCCGAATTGTGTTTTCTATTTTGTAAATACTCTATTTTTTGAGCGAACTTGAAGTTCGCCCCACAGTTATGGTTCGTGTAAGATTTGCTCCCAGTCCAACAGGCCCTCTGCATATCGGAGGTGTTCGTACTGCTTTGTATAATTATCTTTTTGCCCGCAAAATGGGCGGAAAAATGCTTCTCCGTATCGAAGATACTGACCAAACTCGCTACGTGCCTGGGGCAGAAGAGTATATTTTAGAAGCCTTAAAATGGGTAGGTATCGAAATAGATGAAGGCAAAGGTGTTGGTGGCCCTCATGCCCCCTATCGCCAGTCAGAAAGGAAACCCATTTATCGCCAATATGCCGAGCAATTGATTACCGAAGGAAAAGCCTATTACGCTTTTGATACGGCCGAAGAATTGGACGAAATGCGTAAGCGTCTCGAAGAAGCAAAAGTTGACAATATGTCGTACAATGCCGTTACGAGAATGCAGATGAAAAACTCACTTACGCTTCCGAAAGAAGATGTAGAAGCCAGAATTGCCAATGGCGATGCCTACGTAATACGCTTAAAAGTTCCTTTAAAAGAAGAAATTCGCTTCAAAGATATTATCCGTGATTGGGTGGTAGTACATTCATCAACGATTGACGATAAGGTTTTATTGAAGTCAGACGGAATGCCGACATATCACTTAGCCAATATCGTTGACGACCACTTGATGGAAGTTACGCACGTGATTCGTGGCGAAGAATGGTTACCTTCTGCCCCACTACATATTTTATTATACAAAGCCTTTGGCTGGAAAGCCCCTGAGTTTGCTCATTTACCTTTGCTTTTGAAACCCGAAGGCAATGGAAAACTAAGCAAACGAGATGGCTTGTTGGGAAATTTCCCGATTTTCCCATTGGAATGGCAAGACCCATTCACGCAAGAAATTGCTCGTGGTTTCAAACAAGATGGCTATTTACCCGAAGCCGTTGTGAATTTCTTAGCTTTCTTAGGATGGAACCCAGGTACTGAGCAAGAGTTTTTCACGATGGATGAATTGATTGATTCGTTTAGCCTTGATAAAATTCATAAAGCAGGTGCCAGATTTATGATTGATAAAGCCAAGTGGTTTAATCAACATTATATTAAATCGAAATCTGAGGGTGAATTGGCCGCTATCATCAAAGAATCAAAAGCAGATTTATCTGATGAACTGGCTATCAAATTGGTCAACTTAATGAAAGACCGTGTAACATTCCCACAGGAAATTATCACCGAAGTACCTTTCATTTTTGAAGCTCCAAGTGTTTACGATGAAGAAATAGCCAAATCGAAGTGGAATGATGATGCTCGCAAAGCTATGGGCGTAATTAAAGAAACCGTTGCGGGTATGAACGATGCTGATTTTACTTCTCAAAATATCCACGATACGATTTTCCCAGCTCTCGAAGCAGCAGGAATCAAAGCAGGAAAAGTCATGCAAGCCTTTCGTTTGGCAATCACTGGCGTAGGAAAGGGGCCTGATTTGATGCTAACGTTGGAGATTTTGGGCAAAGCCGAAGTTATTTCACGCATCGAAAAAGCCGTTGATATTTTAGGTTAAGAATGTTTTTTCGTTTGTATTAAATCGGTTCAACATCCCTAAAAGCATACATACACGGCTTACCGTAATTAAGATGCGAAGTGCGGAATAATCAAGCGGAAAAGAGGAAACATAAAGGTGGTAAGCACTAACGCCACTTGCCAAAAGCACCGAAAACATTGAAATTGAGATATAAAACTTACTCTTTTCGGAATATGGCAGGAAGGTTGATAACAAAACCATGTAGGTAAGTGGCAAAATATAAACTCCTACAAGCACAGCGTTTTGCACACTCGTAAGTGGAAAAATTACAGCAAATAAAAAAGCAAAAGGTGTGAAGATATAAGAAACAAAGACCAAAAAGGTTTTTGACTTTCCCGAAAAATCTATCTTCGCACCTTCAAGCCTAAACATTACGATAATTAGTACATAGTTCAGGCCTATTAAGGTAAATTTTATTGCACTATTGATGAAAAAATCTGTTATGTAGATGGTAAGTGGAGAAAAGAGTGAAATCAAGGTGGAAATCATCAATAATCTGTCGCTGGCATTAAAGTCGGGCTTTCTTTTGGAATAATACCAGTAAAACATATAGCCCACAATTATTACTTGAACAATAAAGGAGGAAAAACTGCCTAATGTGTAATACACACCCAGTTCGAGGGCAAGTAGCAAAATAACTATCCCGACTTTTGGCATAAATGTTTTTTGGAGAGTTTTGTATTCAATCGAAAATAGATGAAGTACAAATTTTAAGATTCACAACACAAACATACTATAATCATGGCAAAGAAAAAAACCGACGAAAAACCAAGTGCCGAAAAACCTCGTGTACACAAAGATTTAGATGGTTTCGATATAAAAATCAATTCTTTTGGCGAAATCCAGATGAGTTACGACATCGAAAAAATCAATCAATTTCTCAACAAAACTGTTGATGATAAGAAACTTAGAAATCGTAAGTAATCTTAGCGATAGAAAAACTCAACAACACCTTGTTGGCCACTAATCATCATTTTTCGTTTTTCTTCCTCCGATAATTTTCGCACTTTCGGGTTCATACCGTAATCGTTGATGTAAATTGTACGAACAATATCTTCGGGTTTTGGTCGGCATACGGTTTCAGTCATGATATTGTATAAGGCCGAAACATATCCTTTAAAATCTTGAATTTCAAACGGAGCAAAACCAGTTTTTAGACTCGTTTCATGGTCGATTTGTTCGCATCTTTCCAAACGTAAGCCGAGTGTTTCCTCATTAAAAACTGGCTCGTTTACGGTGCTGTCAGTGGCGGTACTCAGATACTTTGTTTGGTCAAAAAGCTCAATCGGATAATTCATCAGCAATCCGCCATCAACAAAAATATCACATTCATCGCTCGGCAAAGGATTTTCGATGATTTTACCTTTATAATTCATCGAAATAGATTGATAATACAGCGGTATTGACATCGAAATCCTAACGGCATCACATATACGCATATCAGGATACGTTTCGTGCGAGAACACCACAACCTTTTGTTTAGAAAGGTTTACGCCCGTTACATACAAATCTCTGTACGGCACGGTTTGGGCTAATTCGTGTAATTCGGCAAAGGTCAAATTTGGTCTGTTAGTGCGGTCAGCAATTAATTTCTGAATCGTATTCAAAAAACTTTTTCCTTCATACCAGCCAAACTTTTTCAAAAAACGTTCGCCTGCCCGAAAAACCGTTCCGCCATCATTAAAGGTTTCGATAGGCGTATCAGCAATAATCTGCGAAATTTCGGTTGCCGAATAACCAACCGCCAACAAACACGCTTGTATTGCCCCTGCCGAAGTTCCTCCAACTCGCTGAATTTGCGGCAAAACCCCTCGATTTTCAAGCTCAATCAATGCTCCACCGTAAGCAATACCTTTGATTCCTCCTCCTTCCATTACCAAATTTCTATAAACTTTCTGCTGAGCAAAACTCACCACCGAAAACAACAAACAAACTATAATTTTATACATTTTAATAGGCATATTTATTGAAAACCCAAACCCATAATTACTAACCGTTATTTTTTAATTGCCCGCTGAAAACGCTGATATCCGCAGAAGAGTTTATAATTTCAGCGTTTTTCTGCGAAATCTGCGGGAATAGAAACATTTACAGACAAAACTTTGAAAACTAACGAAATTTTAGATTTTCTATTACAATCAAGACTTTGACCAATCAACAGATAATCTAATCCTTTGATTTCGGCTATTATTATTTTTTAATTCATAACTTTGCACATTGAATTAAAAATAGCCCCAATGCACACCCATTCGCTCAAACTACGTAAACCCTTAGCAGTAATAGACCTCGAAACAACGGGTGTAAATGTAGCCAAAGATAAAATTGTAGAACTCTGTATTGCCAAAGCAAAACTTGACGGTACGGTAGAAGTAAAAACCAAGCTCATCAACCCAGGTATTCCGATTCCGCTTGAAACGAGTCTTATCCACGGAATCTATGACGAAGATGTAAAAGACGCCCCAACTTTTAAGCAAATTGGCAAGGCTCTTGCACAGTTTTTGGAAGGTTGCGACTTGGCGGGTTTTAACAGCAATCGCTTCGATGTCCCGATGTTAGTAGAGGAATTTCTGAGAATGGACATTGATTTCGATATTAAAAATCGCAAATTGATTGATGCTCAACGCATTTTTCACTTAATGGAACCTCGTACGCTTTCGGCAGCCTATAAGTTTTTCTGTAATAAAAGCCTTGAAAATGCCCACAGTGCCGAAGCCGATACATTGGCTACGCTCGAAGTGCTTTGCTCACAGGTTGAACGCTACGAAGGAGTAAAAATCAAAAACGATAAAGGTGAAGAATACGAACCAGTAAAAAACGATATGGAAGTATTACACCAACTTACTTCGGCGAATATCGTTGATTTTGCTCAGCGAATGACCTTAAACAATAAAGGCGAAATCGTGTTTAATTTTGGGAAACACAGTGGAAAGCCTGTAAAACAAATATTGAAAAACGAACCACAGTACTACGATTGGATGATAAACGGCGATTTTCCGCTCGACACCAAACGCAAACTGACTGAAATTAAGCTAAAAATGATGCTTGATAAATAGATAGCCCTCTGAATATTACGGCACATTCAACAATTTTCTTAAAAAGCACACTACAAAAACGAATATTGTTTATTTTTGCGAAAATATTCTTAGACATACGCCCGAAAACGGCGTATTTTGGAAAGAATTAATTAAACTGTTAATTGATAAAGAAATGCAAAGCCAAATACCTGACATTTTTCAGATACCCCTAATAAATTATGTATTATTAGCCAGTATCTTGTTTATCATTGGTATCGTAGGTGTTCTTATTCGCCGAAATGCCCTTATTATCTTCATGTCTGTCGAGTTAATGCTCAATGCAGTAAACCTCCTTTTGGTTGCTTTTTCGTCGTATCGTTCAGACCCAGCGGGACAAGTCTTTGTATTCTTCATTATGGCTGTAGCCGCTGCCGAAGTAGCCGTCGGGCTGGCCATTATCGTAATGATTTACCGCAATATTCGTTCAATCGACGTTAGTCTTTTAGATAAATTAAAGTGGTAAGATTCAATGAAATGCTAAACGGAGCCTTCGTTTTTCATCATTCATTAATCATTATTCTTTGAAAATATAATTTGTAAGATATGTTATTAATAAAACTTATACCTTTATTTCCACTCATCGGTTTTTTAATCAATGGGCTGGGTTTCCGCAAAGTATCTAAAGGTCTGGCAGGTTGGATTGGCACAGGAGCTGCCCTTCTTTCGTTTGTTGGAGCTTTTTCAGCTTATCAAGCATTTATTGCAGGTGGCCAACAACCAATCATCGTAACTATTTTTGATTGGATTACGGTCGGAACGCTCAATATCAACTTCTCATTTCAAATTGACCAACTTTCTATCCTGATGCTCTTCGTTGTGACGGGTGTGGGTACGCTCATTCACGTGTATTCAATGGGCTATATGCACGATGACGAAGGTTTTGGTAAATTTTTCGCTTTCTTAAATCTATTTTTGTTCTCGATGTTGTTGCTCGTGATGGGCTCAAACTACATCGTGATGTTTATCGGTTGGGAGGGTGTAGGTCTCTGCTCTTATTTATTGATTGGTTTCTGGAACAAAAACTTTGAGTACGGCAATGCCGCTCGCAAAGCATTCATCATGAACCGTGTCGGTGACTTAGGCTTTTTGATTGGTATTTTCTTGATTATCAACCAGTTTGGCACAGTTGAGTACCTTCAAGTTTTTGATAAAGCAAAAGGATTTTCGGTAGGTGATGCTACAATCGTAGCCATTACAGCTTTCTTGTTTATCGGAGCAATGGGTAAATCAGCCCAAATTCCTCTTTATACTTGGTTGCCAGATGCGATGGCGGGTCCAACACCAGTTTCGGCCTTGATTCACGCTGCTACGATGGTAACGTCTGGTCTTTACATGATTGTTCGCTCAAATATTCTTTATACACTTGCCCCTGGCACACTCGAAGTAGTAGCATGGGTTGGTGTAGCAACAGCTCTATTTGCAGCAACGATTGGTATCTTCCAAAATGATATTAAAAAAGTATTGGCTTACTCTACCGTGAGTCAGTTGGGTTATATGTTTATGGCAATGGGTGTTTCGGCTTATACGTCGGGCTTCTTCCACGTTGTCACTCACGCATTCTTCAAAGCGTTATTATTCTTAGGTGCTGGTAGTGTTATTCACGCCATGAGTGGCGAGCAAGATATTCGTCGCATGGGTGGCCTTGGCGGTAAAATCAAAATTACGGCCCTTACCTTCCTTATCGGTACGATTGCCATCTCTGGTATTCCTCCATTTGCAGGTTTCTTCTCTAAGGATGAAATCTTGGCACACGTTTATGAGCATAACAAAATCATGTGGGTATTGGCAGTAGCTGGCTCAATGATGACAGCTTTCTATATGTTCCGCTTGTATTTCTTGACTTTCACAGGAAGTTTCAGAGGTACACACGAACAAGAGCATCACCTACACGAATCACCATTTAGCATGACATTGCCTTTGATGGTACTTGCAGTACTTTCAATCGTGGGTGGTTTTATCGGGATGCCTGAAATTTTCCACTTCCCTCACGCACTTGCTGAATTTATGAGTCCATTATACGAAGGCTCTAAAGCTGTAAATCCTGAGTTTGGTGGTACACCAATCGACCACTCAACGGAGTGGATGTTGATGGGAATCTCGGTTGCAGCAGCAGTTGTGTCAATTGTTTATGCGTATTCTAAATTTGGTGGAAGCAAAAATGTTCCTGCCGAAGATTCAGAAATTACGGGCTTACAAAAAACTATTTACAACAAATACTATATTGACGAGGCTTATTGGGGAATTTTCGTAAATCCAATCAAAAATTTATCGAATGTATTTGCCAACATTATTGAGCCGAAAGGATTTGATGGTGCTGTAAAT